>JAEEGL015236790.1_pt1 | contig 31602 bp, 25 predicted proteins | sample 9134231 | NCBI WGS metagenome assembly JAEEGL01 (sample SAMN16246548, study PRJNA631951) | gut metagenome | biome: gut microbiome; feature: rumen; material: fiber-attached | host: Bos | place: Iran: Karaj | collected 2018-10 | reverse complement strand
GCAGCCGTCCTGTGCCGCCACGTGCAATCCTTCACCGCCATACACCTCCCCGATGCCCACCGACGTGCGGCACACCAGCGGACGGCTCCAGTCGCTCCACACCAGCGTGTCGTACCCTTCCGTCGTGTAGCGGCAGGCCTTGCGCACCCAGATGCTGTAGAGGGTGTCGCTCTGCAGCCCCGTGAAAGTGTACACACTGTCGGCCGGCGTCACCAGCAGGCCCGTGTCGGGGTCGCTGCCGTAGGTGCCCAGCGAGAGCTCATAGGCTTCGCCGCCCTCTGCCTGCCACCAGCCCACCGTCACCGAGTCGCCCCCGCGACCCACCAGCCGCAATGTCGGCGCCGTGCAACGGAGACCGATGATAGGGAACAGACCACCCCACATATATGCTTCAGCAAACATAGGATTCGAAGTCATCCACTCATATATATTCCCTGCTAAAGAGATCCAGTATTCAACCGTCATACCTGTTGGCACCTCAGCATAGATGCCATAGTATCGTCCTGTATAGTCAGCACCATCGGCCCTATGGTCAAGAACCCATTGCGCGAGACTATTATGACGTTCAAGAGGCCAATAACACGCTACATACAATGAATCGTCGGGAATGGTAAAGCCATGCGGGGTGTCGAAATAGAACTCATAGCTGGGGAATACAACCGAGTCCTTCCCGTTGACAGGATAGACAAACCTGCATTGTTTCACAAGATTAAACACATTGGCCGAATCGAGGAACGAGACCGACGGCGGATTCCCGTAGGACTCTTGCTCAAAGAGCATCACCGTCGGAGTCATGGTGACTGCCTCACGCGCCCGATCCTCTTCCACCAGCATATTACTCTGTATCACGGCCACACCATACACCAATATGCTACCCGTGTCCTTCCCATAATACAATTGTAAGTCGATTCCTAACGACGAATTACCTCTCTGATAGATATTAGCAAAATCCGATGGTCCCACATCTTTAGTCAGGTACCAAGGGTCCCCCACATGCACAGTATCCTGCGCCATGGCACTTGCAGTGCAAACAACAAACATTATCAAAGCATAAAACCGTTTCATAACATATTCGGATTAATACGATTTGCAAACAACAGCGACTGAATAGGGAACAAGCGGGTAAGATATAAGTCCTTCTCTGTAATGAAAATCAGCAAATGTGTCAGCGTGTGAGCACCGCCTTGCGGGCACGGCCTGCGGTGGTGCGCACCAGGTAGACGCCCTGCGGCAGCGGCGCCGTCCGTCCGTCGGCCGCCAGCGTGGCCACCCGGCTCCCCTTCATGTCGTACACCTCGGCCCGTTCGCCACTGGCCAGCCCCTGCACCGCGACGCAGCCGTCCTGTGCCGCCACGTGCAATCCTTCACCGTCATACACCTCCTCAATGCCCACCGACGAACGGCACACCAGCGGACGGCTCCAGTCGCTCCACACCAGCGTGTCGTACCCCTCCGTCGTGTAGCGGCAGGCCTTGCGCACCCAGATGCTGTAGAGGGTGTCGCTCTGCAGCCCCGTGAAGGTGTGCACACTGTCGGCCGGCGTCACCAGCAGGCCCGTGTCGGGGTCGCTGCCGTAGGTGCCCAGCGAGAGCTCGTAGGCTTCGCCGCCTTCGGCCTGCCACCAGCCCACCGTCACCGAGTCGCCACCGCGACCCACAAGCCGCATCCCCGGTGCCGTGCAACGAAGGTTCACTATCGGGAAAAGGCCTCCCCATATATTTCTTGGACTAGTTGGTAAAAATGTTGTTACATTTGTACAATCAGAGCCCCACAATTCGCTGTTTCCAAATCCTAATAAGTCTCCATAGTAAAAATAACTCCAATCATTTCCAACCGGATGATTTTGAGACCAATTCAAGATATTCATAACACGCTCATTAGGATAATAGTGAGATACATAAAAGGAATCGGCTGGCAGATTAAATCCGTGCGGGTTATCAAAATAGAACTCGTAACAAGGGACTATAACAGTATCTTTTTCGTCGGGTAGCGGATACTTGAACCAACATTTTTTTACCAAATTAAGCACGTTGGCAGAGTCGATAAACGAGACCGTCGGAGGATTCCCGTAGGATTCCTGACCAAAAAGCATCACCGTCGGGGTCATGGTAACAGCTTCGTCGGCCCTTTCCTCCTCCACTGGGATAAATTGCCGCGTCACTGCTACACCATACACCTTTACGCTGTCATTAGAATTCCCATAATAAATCATTAGAGTATGGGACCACGGCGTAAAAGAACTAAAATTTACTTCCCACCAATTCGCATAAATATTTTTAAACATATACCATGGTTCTCCCACATGCACAGTATCCTGCGCCGTGGCATTGGCTGTACAAACAACAAACATTATCAAAGCTAAATACTTCTTCATAACTAGCAAAGTTTAATACGATATACAAATAACGTCAACCGAACAGGAAATAGGTTCTTCTCTGTAATGACGATCAGCAAATGTGTCAGCGCGTGAGCACCGCCTTGCGGGCGCGGCCCGCGGTGGTGCGCATCAGGTAGACGCCCTGCGGCAGCGGCGCCGTCCGTCCGTCGGCCGCCAGCGTGGCCACCCGGCACCCCTTCATGTCGTACACCTCGGCCCGCTCGCCAACGGACAGCCCCTGCACCGCGACGCAGCCGTCCTGTGCCGCCACGTGCAATCCTTCACCGCCATACACCTCCCCGATGCCCACCGACGTGCGGCACACCAGCGGACGGCTCCAGTCGCTCCACACCAGCGTGTCGTACCCCTCCGTCGTGTAGCGGCAGGCCTTGCGCACCCAGATGCTGTAGAGGGTGTCGCTCTGCAGCCCCGTGAAAGTGTGCACACTGTCGGCCGGCGTCACCAGCAGGCCCGTGTCGGGGTCGCTGCCGTAGGTGCCCAGCGAGAGCTCATAGGCTTCGCCGCCCTCTGCCTGCCACCAGCCCACCGTCACCGAGTCGCCACCGTGCCCCACAAGCCGCATCCCCGGCGCCGTGCAACGAAGGTTCACTATCGGGAAAAGACCTCCCCATCTATCTGCAAAAAAATAACCAGGGTTCCATTTAAGTGAACCAAGGATGTCATCGCCATAATTACCGCCTCCTTCCCATGCCTCTATATTGGGTGTAACCTGATTCATTCTTGCGTCAATAGTCTTCATCCAGTAGTAGGACTGGCCCATGGCATTTAATTGTCTAACCCACGCATCATAAGCTCGATAACGTTCAGCGGACCAGTAGCTCGCCACATAAAATGTATCGGATGGAAGAACGAAATAATGGGGATTGTCGAAATAGAATTCATAGCAGGGTACAACCTCGGGATCTTTATCCCGCGTCACCTGATAGGCAAACTTGCATTGCTTCAGCAGACCAAACACATTGGTTGAATCAATCAGCGACACCGTCGGAGGGTTTCCATGGGCTTCGTGGTTGAGAAGTGCCATTGTCGGAGTCATGGTGACGGATTCTCTCATATAATCCTCTTCTACAGGTATACGGTTCACCGTATAGGCAACCCCATACACCGCTATAGTATCTGGCACATTCCCATACTGCTGAATAATATGGGTTCCAAAATAATACACACCATTAGTGGAATCAACACGATCTATATCGCCATGAGATTTAAACATATACCACGAATCTCCTTCCCGCACCGTGTCCTGGGACATGGCATTGGCAGTGCAAACAACAAACATTATCAAAGCTAAATACTTCTTCATAACTAGCAAAGTTTGGATTTAGACGATGCAAAGGTACAAAGAATTTTCGATTTTTGCAAATAAAAAACACAAGACACTGAATCAAAACACATTACAAAATACAGACAACCGATAACCTCCAACCAAACAACGACAATTGACGTTCTCGTCCTTTTCCCTCTTTACAGAAACACATCTGTGTCCGGAAAAACAGCTTCAACAATCAATCGTGCACGACATATCTGCAACTTCATGATGGCGGTGCAGAGGACATTTCGCAGCAAGTGGCCGACAGGGGGTGAACGGGGCCGATGGCGGCGCACAGACAACAAAAGCATGGTTTCCAGCAACTTGGCACAAACACAGAGTCAACTACGTGAAAACCACGCGTTTTGTCCGACTGCAGTCGGACCAACTACGGAGGGACTACGGAGGGACTACGGAGATGTTACGGAGATAAGGGAGGGCCGAACGGAGGGATTACATGATTATGTCGTGCGCGATGTAATTAGCATTTATATGTAGTAGACGGGGAACAAAGAAAGAATATTTTTGAATAAATTCATAATAATATGGATTTTTTTCGTATCTTTGCTTCTTACAAACAGTTGCAAACAAACGATACAATATAATGGAAGACAACAAGTTATTCAGCGAATTCCCGCCCGTCTCGACCGAGAAATGGGAGGAGGTAATCAATAAAGACCTCAAAGGGGCCGACTACGACAAGAAGCTGGTGTGGCACACCATCGAGGGTTTCAACGTGAAGCCCTACTACCGTGCCGAGAATCTGGAAGGTCTTGAGTATCTGGAGAGCAATCCAGGCCAAGTGCCCTTCACGCGCGGCCACCAGGGTGGCGGCAATGTGTGGGAGGTGCGCCAGGACATCCACGTGCGTGACCTGGCCGAGGCCAACCGCATCGCCCTCGACGCCGTGGAGCGCGGCGCCACGTCGCTGGGCCTCTGCGCCAAGGGGGTGCAGTCGGTCGACGACCTGGCGGTGCTGCTGAAAGGCATCTATATCAACGCCGTGAGCATCAACTTCATGTGCTCGCAGGACTACCTCGGCCTGCTGAAGCTGTATGTGGAATATGCCAAGAAGAACGGCTACGACCCGAAGGAGCTCTGCGGCTCGTGCGATTTCGACATGTTCCGCTACGCCTTGAAGCACGGCAGATTCCACCGTGGCGAGGAGGGCGACCTGGAGATGGCCAAAGAGCTGGTGGAGTACGCCCACGAGGCGCTGCCGAAGTTCCGCGTGCTGACGGTGAACAGCAGTGTGCTGCACAACGCCGGCTCCAATATCGTGCAGGAGCTGGGCTTCGGCCTGGCAGCGGCCAACGAGCTGGTGGCCCGACTGACCGACATGGGCTGCAAGGCCCACCGCGTGGCCAGCCGTATCGAGCTCAGCGTGGGCGTGGGCAGCACCTACTTCATGGAGATTGCCAAGATACGCGCCGCCCGCCTGCTGTGGAGCAAGATCATCGAGCAGTACAAGCCCGAATGCGACTGCGCCTACAAACTGTTCATCAACGCCACCACGAGCCGCTGGAACCAGTCGCTCTACGACCCCTATGTGAACATGCTGCGCTCGACCACCGAGGCCATGTCCTCGGCCGTGGCCGGCGCCGACTCGATCAGCGTGCTGCCTTTCGACAACGTCTACAAGGAGGCCGACGACTTCGGCTACCGCATCGCCCGCAACCAGCAGCTGCTGCTGAAGGAGGAGAGTTATATGGACAAGATTGTCGACCCCGCGGCCGGCAGCTACTACATAGAGAACCTCACCAACGAGATAGCCCAAGGCGCCTGGGACCACTTCCTGAAGGTGGAGCAGGCCGGCGGCTACTGCAAGGCCCTGCGTGCCGGACTGGTGCAGGACGAGGTGATGGAGACCGCCCGCAAGCGCGACCTCGACATCGCCACCCGCAAGACCACCATCCTCGGCACCAACCAGTATCCCAACCTGCTGGAGAAGATGGGCGAGAAGATTGAGAAAGGCGGCTGTTGCTGCTGCGGCGAGAAGGGCGACGAGGTGAAGATGCTGCCGGAGTACCGCGGCGCCGAAGCCTTCGAGCAGCTGCGCCTGCAGACCGAGAAGGCGGCCCGCCGTCCGAAGGTGTTCCTGCTGACCTACGGCAACCTGACCATGCGCAAGGCCCGTTCGGGCTTCGCCACCAACTTCTTCGGCGTGGCCGGCTACGAAATCATCGACAACCCCGGCTTCGCCACTCCCGAAGAGGGCGCCAAGGCGGCCCTGGAAAGCGGCGCCGACGTGGTGGTGCTCTGCTCGAGCGACGACGAGTATGCCGAGCTCACCGAGCCCGTGTGCAAAGCCCTCAAGGGCAAGGTGAAGAGCCTCGTCCTGGCCGGCTTCCCCAAAGAGATGGTGGAGACCTACAAAGGCTACGGCATCGACGAGTTCATCCATGTGAAGACCAACGCACTGGAGTGCCTGCAAAAGTTCCAAAAGCAACTGCTTTGATGACAATAAGGAGTGATAAGGGATGATAAGAAGTGAAAGGGAGTGAAGGGACAATAGCATCATCGTGAACATTTGTCCTTTCACTCCTTCTCTCTTCCTTTCACTCCACTTCACTCCCTACAGACAATGTTTTACCGCCTCGACAGATACATACTAGCCAAGTACCTCAAGACCTTCTTGCTGGCCTTGGCCTTGATTATTGTCATTGTCATCACCTTCGACGTCAGCGAGAAGCTCGACAAGTTCATCTCCCACCACGCCACCTTCGGGCAGGTGGTGACGGACTACTACTTCAACTTCATCCCGGGTTTCGTGAACCTCTACAGCCCGCTGTTCATCTTCATCTCGGTGCTCTTCTTCACCTCGAAGATGGCGGGCAACACGGAGATTATCGCCATCCTGGGGTCGGGCATCAGCTACCGCCGCCTGCTGCGGCCCTACTTCTACGGGTCGCTGCTGGTGGCCTTGGTGGTGCTGCTGCTGGGCAACTTCGTCATCCCCCTCTCCAACCGGCAGCTGATAGACTTCGAGGAGCACTACGTCAAAAGCAAGGCGACGAGCTACTACAGCAACCTGCACTTCCAGGCGCAGCCCGGCGTGCAGGTGTATGCCGAGAGCTACGATGTGAAGAAGGCGCGCGGCTTCAAGTTCTGCCGCGAAGAGATGGACGCCGAGGGGCACATGCGCCGGCGCGAGACGGCCGACATCATCACCTACGACACCGCCAAGCACCTCTGGCAGAGCACAGGCTACACGCTGCGCACCATCGACAGCCGTGGCAACGAGACCCTCGACCGACAGACAACGGCCGACCTGGACTTCGGCATCGTGCCGGAAGACTTCGACCTGCTGTCGAAACGCATCGAGACCATGCCGACGCCCGAGTTGCTGGAGCACATCGAACGCGAGACGATACGCGGCACCGGCACCGTCAAGGAGGCCAAGATTGAACTCTACCAGCGCCTGCTCAACCCGCTGGCCATCTTCGTGATGACCTTCATCGGGGTAGCCATCGCGTCGCGCAAGACACGCGGCGGAATAGGCATGCACCTGGCCATAGGCATCACGCTGGCCTTCGGATTTATCGTATTCATGAAAGTGACCACCGTCTTCGCCACAGGCGGCAACCTGTCGCCCTTCATGGCCGTGCTGCTCCCGCAGCTGGTCTTCGGCGTGGCGGCGGTATACCTGATTCATAAAGCACCCAAATGACCATCAAAGAGACAGAACAACAGATTATCGACGAGTTCAGCAACTTCGACGAGTGGCTGGACCGCTATGCCTACCTCATCGACCTGGGGCGCGAATGCCCGCAGATTGACGAGAAGGACAAGACCGAGCAGAACCTCATCAAAGGCTGCCAGAGCCGCGTGTGGCTCAGCTGCTCCTACGACGACGGGCTGCTGCACTTCCGCGCCGACAGCGACGCCGTCATCACGCGCGGCATCGTCACCCTCCTCATCCGCGCCCTCGACGGGCACACCCCGCAGGAGATACTCGACGCCGACCTCGCATTCATCGACGCCATAGGCCTCAAAGAGCACCTCTCCCCCACCCGCTCCAACGGCCTCACCGCCATGGTGAAGCAGATGAAGATGTACGCTCTGGCCTATAAAATGAAACAATAACGACCTTAAAGACCTTAAGGACCTTAAAGACCTTAAGCCCCCCCCCAAAAAAAGACCCTACTCCATGGAACCCACCCAAGAGACCATCAAAAGCGCAGTCGTCAACTGCCTGAAGAACATCTACGACCCCGAGATACCGGTGAACATCTATGACCTGGGGCTCATCTACAAGGTGGACGTCGACGAGCAGCTGAATGTGAAGATACTGATGACCATGACAGCACCCGACTGCCCTGAAGCGGAATACATGTTCCAGGAGGTGAAGCAGATGGTGGAATACATCAGCGGCGTGAAGAGCGTCGACGTAGAGCTCACCTTCGACCCGCCATGGTCGATGGATATGATTCCCGACGACATCAAGGTGGAACTGGGATTTATGTAATTTTGAATATTGAATTTCGAATTTCGAACATCCATGACATTGCTGCAATTATTTTCAAAATTCAGAATTCAGAATTCAAAATTGGAATCGGGTTCCCTCGACCGGCAGGCATGGCGGCGTTTCCAGCGCAACCCGCTGTCGGTGGCCAGCCTCGTGGTGATAGGACTTTTCGCCCTGGTGGCCATCCTCGGCTACCTCATCACGCCCGACCCCACGCCCTTCTGCAACCAGCAGTACCTTGAGCTGGCCACCCTCAAACCCGGCAGCCAAGGCACCTTCCTCCTCACCGACATCCAAGGGCCGCTGAAACGCAACATGGTCAAAGGCACACAGCTGCCCTACACCGCCACGCCCATATATAAATATGAATATACGGGCGACAGCCTGACAGCCTACCCCTACAACGGCGAACCCATTGTAGTGCCGCAGAGCGAGGCGCGCATCGAGCAGCGCACCTTCCTCCTCGGCACCGACGCCTATGGACGCGACGTGCTGAGCATGCTGATGATCGGCTCTCGCGTAAGCTTGAGCGTAGGCTTCATAGCCATCGCCATAGCGCTGCTCATCGGCATCACCCTCGGCGCCTTGGCGGCCTACCACGGCGGATGGGTCGACAATGTCATCATGTGGGTCATCAACGTAGTGTGGTCCATCCCCACGGTGCTGCTGGTCATCGCCATCACCTTCGCTCTGGGGAAGGGCTTCTGGCAGATATTCGTGGCCGTGGGTCTGACGATGTGGGTCGACATCGCCCGCGTGGTGCGCGGCGAGGTGCTCGGCATCAAGGAGAAGGAGTATGTCGAGGCCACACGGGCCCTCGGCTACAGCACCTTCCGCACCATCTTCCGCCACATACTGCCCAACTGCCTGGGTGCGGTGGTCGTGGTGGCGGCATCGAACTTCGCCAGCGCCATACTGCTCGAAGCCGGATTGAGCTTCTTGGGTATCGGCGTACAGCCTCCCATGCCGTCGTGGGGCATGATGGTGAAGGACAACTACGGCTACATACTGCTCGACAGCGCCTACCTGGCCCTGCTGCCCGGCCTGGCCATCATGTTCATCGTGCTGGCCTTTATGCTGCTCGCCAACGGCCTGCGCGACGCGCTGGATGTGAAGCGGTAATGTATAAAAAATATTAAAAAGTGAAGTTTTTTCTTGTATATCAGAAAAAGTTCGTACTTTTGCACCCGATTTGGAACGCAAATATTAACCCAAAAAACAATAAAAAACAATGAAGAACATTTTCAAATTTTTAGGCATCGCCGTCCTCGCTTGCGGCATGATGGTTTCCTGCGGTAAAGACAATCCCGAAGAGGGCACCGACACCACTCCCGTGACCCCTCCCGCCCCCCAGCGCAGCTTCACCGTCACCTACGGTTCCACCAATCTGGACATCACCTCTTTCCAGGCTATAGACAAGACTAGTGAGGGTTATCTTACTGTTTATGGCTACGAGAACGGCGAGCAGAACAGCCGTTTCGTCCAGGGCTTCCTGGAGTCAACGGTCGTTGCAAATGCTACCTACGAAAGCACCGGTGGCGACGTCATGAACTATCGTGATCCCTCCGTCACCTATTACGATGCTGACGGTGTCCTGAGCCGTGATGGTTCTGTCGGTACCTATTATGGTCACTACACGATTCCCGCAACCTTCATCGAGAACGTGACCGCCATCGATTTGAACGCCCTGACCATGTCCGCCAACTGGACGGCCAAAGTCATCCTGCTTGCCGATTATGTTGCCAACCAGGGCAACATGGACGCTTGCGCCCAGACCGACTTCAGCGGCAACATCAACAACATGACCTGGGTTTGGAAACAACAGTAATTATTGTCTGATGCAATAAAAACAAAGTCTGTCCGAAAGGGCAGACTTTGTTTTGTATTAAGACGTGACGCCATGAAAGCATACTGGATTCTTTTACTTCTAGTGGTCAATATTTTTGTAGCCTGTGACCGCCAAGAGAAACAGATCAGGAAAAACGCGTACAATTATTCTTTTTCCATGGCAAACTATAACGTAGACCAAGCTGCGCCGTATGCCACCAATGAAACAAAAAACACAACACTCGTGATGGCCAAACGGCTGATAAAATCAGTGGGAGAAGAATATATTGCATCCGACAAACCGGCACAAATTGAGATAATGGAGGTAAGCAAACTCAGCGACACCACCGCATACGTTGTATATCGTAAAACTACACCGATAAAAGATTTCACAGACACGCTTCAAATGCGCAAAAGGGAGGGAGTTTGGCTGGCTCATGCAACAATACCCATAGTACAAAAACAACAATCGGAGAATCCCGATTCATAAAAAAACATAAATATGATATCAATTTGTTGCTATTAAAAAAAAATGATGTACCTTTGCAACGAATAAATAAAGGACAAGAAAAAATCAAGTATCATATAACAAATTAAAAATCATTAGAAAATGAAAAAAGTCATGACTCTCCTTGGTAGCGCTATTTTTATCGCTGCCTTGACAGTTGCCTGCGGTGGCAACAACAATGCCAACAATGACACCATCGCAGAAGAAATGGATGCTATCGACACCGTCCTCGTCGAGGAAGTTGCCGACACCACTCCTATTGAAGAAGAGGTTGTCGCTCCTGTGAAGAAAACCACGACTCCTAAGGCTCAGAAGAAAGAAGACCCCACCGCCAAGAACGCCAACACCAGCGGAAGCAAGCTCGCAGGTGTCCAGCAAGTTAATGCCCCCGGTGCCGACATTCGCAAAGATGAGCAAAAAAAGGAAATGCAGAAAGCTGCTCAGACCTTGAACGTCAACAACCAGAGCGACACGAAGAAGAAATAAGAGACAACCTTTGTTTCAAACAACAAAGAGGGGCCCTCTGTGCAGAGGACCCCTCTTCTTTTTGCTGTCAACTGGCCGAGGTGTTGCAGCCTAGAATTTCAACTGTCCCACTGTCCCAATTGTCCCACACCAATAAAGAGTACGATTAATTACTCACCTGGATAAATACTATTTGGGGGACAGTTGTGACGGCGTGACAGTAATTTATTTCCCTTCCCCCCTCTAATTTTAACCTCTAAATCTATATATCTATATATTATAATATATAGATATATAGATTTAGAATTCATTTCTGTGTCATCAAATCGGCACCATTTTTCGCCTACCGGAGGCTAATCAACACCCCAAACCGGCACCCATCGGAGAGTGTCATCATTAAAATAATTAACGTTCAATTGAATGGGAATTAATGTATTACAAAGAAAATAGAAATATTTTTCGTCCACCATTCGTAGACCGCAACGCCAAGGTTGTACTTTTGCATCGTGTTTTTGATTCGAACGCAGCGCCACGGCCGGGCGATACCAGCGCGAGAGCAAGACACGAGCAAAAAGGTACTTCCTCCGTGAAAAGCAGGGGTTGGCACGGAGGAGGTAGAGAGAAGATAGGGAGAAAGCACGGAGAAGGTAAGTGGAAAGTGAAATGGGGTAAAGTTTACTGTTTACAGTTTACAGTTTACAGAAAACGGTGAGTTCTTTGAAATGTTGAGAATAATGGAGTACTAGCGGTTGGACTCGGCCTGGCGCACCTCGAGACGGGCGACGACAGAGTCTTGGATGGCTTGGTAGGCGTCGAGGTGTTGCGAGTAGTAGTCGAAGCTGCGCTCGACCTGCTCGCGGGTGATGCCGTGGAGGTCGAGGATGCTATCGTAGCCGCGTACCACATGTTCAGGAAGGCTGTCGTAGCGGTAGCGCGACTCAACGGCATAAATGCCCTCCTGCATGTAGGCGTCGGTGAGGAAGGCGGTCATCTGTTCGCTGTCAAGCACACCCTCGGGCAACGTGTCATGGTGACACGCGGCAACGAGCAGCGACAGCAGCGGAAGGATTAGCAGGGAGTTCTTTTTCATAAAGCAAAAAAAAGACAGGTCCGCGACGGGGCGAACCTGTCATGTCATTCTGCAAGAGATTAGTTCTTCTTGCTGAGTTTCTTGGAGAGCTCGTTGGCACCGGCCTTGATACCTTCGTTGGCGGCATCCTTGATGGCGGCAGTGGCTTTCTCCTTGACGCAGCTGTTGAACTCTTCCTCCATAGCGGCCTTGAACTCCTCGTTGTCCTGATAGGCAGCGTAGCTCTGGGCGAGGATGCTCTTGATGCAGCTCTCAACGCTGGCGGCGTCGGTCTTGTAGCAGTTGCACTTGGCCTGGCCAGCCTCGCGGGCGGCGTTCAGCATAGCCTCGTGCTCGGCATCGCTCATAGTGGCGGCCTCGACGGGGGCAACCTCAGCGGCCTCCTCAACGGTAGCCTCGACGGTGGAATCAACAGCCTCTTCAGCGGTCTTGTGACCACAGGCAACGGTCATAGCGGCGACGAAAAGGGCGCAGCTAACAAAAGACAGAACTTTCTTCATTTTACTGTTTTTTAAGGTTATACAATTATTACTTATTCACTTTCTGAAAGGCAAAAGTACGACAATTTAGGTATATGGCAGCGGATTATATTGTTAAATGATATTAAAAGGCGAGGGACGGATTTTTCCGTCCCTCGCGATGGATGTGGGAGTAACAGGGATCGAACCAGTGACCTCCTGCTTGTAAGGCAGGCGCTCTGAACCAGCTGAGCTATACTCCCGCTTTGAGGGTGCAAAAGTACACACTTTTCACCATATAGCCAAATTTATTTCACAAAGGACTGCATGTCAACCAATTTACGATACAGTCCACCGGCAGCAAAGAGCTCGTCGTGGGTACCTTGTTCCACAATCCGGCCATGGTCGAGGACCACAATGCTGTCGGCATGGCGTATGGTGGAGAGTCGGTGGGCGATGACGATGGCAGTGCGGCCACGCATGAGGGCTTCGAGCCCCTGCTGCACCTGGAGCTCCGACTCCGAGTCGAGGGCCGAGGTGGCCTCGTCGAGGATAAGGATGGGGGTGTTGCGCAGCACGGCGCGGGCAATGCTGAGTCGCTGACGCTGGCCACCGCTGAGGTTGAGGCCGCGGTCGCCGATGACGGTGTCGTATCCGTCGGGCAGAGCCATGATGAAATCGTGGGCGTTGGCCACACGGGCGGCCGCCTGTATCTGGTCGAGGGTGTAGCCTTCCGAGCCGAACGAGATGTTGTTGGCCACCGTGTCGTTGAAGAGGATGCAATTCTGGCTGACGAGGCCGAAGAGGGCCCGCAGCGAGTTGATATTGGCCGCCTTGACGGGCACACCATCGACGGTGATAGTGCCCGAGGTGCAGTCGTAGAAGCGAGGCAGCAGGTCGACCAGGGTGCTCTTGCCGGCGCCGGAAGGGCCTACTAGGGCAATGGTTCTGCCTTTGGGGATGGCAAGGCTGACATGATCGAGCACCATCACCGGTGTCTCCGGGTCCTCCGGAGTGTCCGGTTTCTGCATATAGCTGAACGACACATCGTGCAGCCCGATGGCCTCATGGAAGCCGTCGAGCACTATGGCGTCGGGAGCCTCGAGGATGACCTCGTCAGCGTCGAGCACTTCGAGGAACCGCGCCGCCGAGGCGGAGCCCTTCTGCAGGCTGTTGTAAGCCTTGACGACCGCCTGGATGGGCGGTATGAGGCGTGCAAAGACGATGACGAAGAAGATGAACACCGAGGGATGGATGATGCCGTCGATGACCTGCCATCCGCCCACGATGAGGATGATGACGAGCGCCAAGGTGCCCAGTATCTCGGAGAGGGGGCTGGAGAGCTCGCGGCGGCGTGTCACCCGCACCATGGAGCGGGCGTAGTCGTCGTTGAGGCGGCGGAAGCCACGCTCGCGACGGTCCTCGCGGCCGAACGACTTCACGGCACGCAGGTTGGTCAGCGACTCGTCGAGCCATGCGAAGAGCACGCCGAGGCGCGACTGGCCCATCTGCGAGGTGCGCTTCAGGCTGCGGCCGATGCGGGCAATGAGCCACACCCCCACAGGCAGCACCACCAGGAAGAGCACGAAGAGGCGCCACGACACGAAGAGCAGCGTGAACGAGAAGACGATGACGTTGATTGGGTCCTTGACGAGCGACTGGAGGGTGCTCACCACGCTCCACTCCACGTCGAACAGGTCGTTGGCCATACGGCTGATGAGGTCGCCGCGGCGCTTGCGGTTGAAGTAGCTGATGGGTAGGATGGTGACGCGGCGGTAGATGTCGTTGCGCAGACGCTCGATCATACCGTTGCGGATGGTGCTGAGGAAGGCGAGGGCGAGGTAGCGGAAGAGGTTGCTCAGCAGCGAGCAGGCCAGGTAGCCGCCGGCGACGGCCAGCAGACAAGGCCAGAGGCCGAGCGAGTCGCGGTAGGCATGGAGGTGCCAGAAAGCCCAGTCGGAGATGCCCCGCTGGCTGAAGGTGAAGGCCGGCTCGGCGGCAGGCACATCGCCCATGCCGAAGAGGAGTTCGACGAACGGCACTATCATCACATAGGACCCCAGGTTGAAGAGGATGTGCAACACATTGAAGAAGATGTTGCACCCAATCTGCCATGGGAAGAAGCGCAGGTAGCGGAATATGCGGAAGATGGGCTTCATGCTGGTCAGTCGTTAATCAGGCGGATTTGAGGTTGCTTAATATCGGTGCCGCCGCGCACAACGAAGCGTTCGGCACGGAGGCCTTTCTGCCGCAGGCGGTCACAGGCAGCCTGGGCCTCTTCGCGGCGCGGGCACTCGATGGCGACATGGACGCGGGGATGCTCGACAAGCCACGCCGCCAATGCGTCGACGACCGCCGGCTCGGCAAGGGGCATGGCCGACACGCTGTCGGCACGGCTGGCCGTCCGGCCGTCCAACTCCTTGGCCCTGCCGCACAGGATGACCGGCAGCGGGCCGTCGAAGAGCACCGCCGAGGAGTATTGTTCGGAGAGCATCAGCACGGTATCGCGGCGGTCTGGAGCCATGTGCAGACGACACAGCCGCATCGGTTCGGGCCTTGCGGCGGGATAGAGGTCGAACAGGTATATGTCGCTGCTGCGGGCCGTCTCGGGCTTGGCGGCGAAGTAGGCCTGGCGCCCGTCGGCCGTGACGCCGAAGGAGACGGCGTCATCCTCACCGTTGATGGGCAGCCCCAGGTTGGTAGGGCGATTGCCATAGGGGTCGGCGAGGTCGGCGAAATAGACATCGTAGCCACCGAAACCCTGCCAGCCGTCGCTGAGGAAGTAGAGCGTGCGTCCGTCGGCAGCCAGGAAGGGGCCTTTCTCGTTGCCGGCAGTGTTGACGGTGGTGCCCAGATTCTCGGCGCGGCTCCAGTCGCCGTTCTTCAGCCGGTGGCAACGCCACAGGTCGATGCCGCCGGCACCGCCCTTGCGGTTCGAGGCAAAGACGAGCGTCTGCCCGTCGGCGCTGACCGACGGCTGCGACTCCCACGTGCGGTCGCCGTTCACCTGCGACCCCAGTACCTCGGGTTCCTGCCACACGCCGTCCACGCGGCGCACACGGTAGATGTCGCTGTTGGCGTAACCGCCGCTGTTGCGGATGATGGAGAAGTAGAGCTCCGAACCGTCGGCCGTGAGGCTGACGCCGCCCTCGGGGTCGCCGCTGTTGAACGGCCGAGGCAACTCGGCGCCTTTGCTGAAGGTGGTATCGCCCAACCGCTTGCTGCTGAAGAGGCGCCATTGCTTCTGTTCCAGCTCACGGCTGTAGAAGGTGCGCTCGGTCGAGGCGGGCACCTCGCGCAGGTAGTAGAGCGTCTGCCCGTCGAGGGTGAGATAGGGCAGCATCTCGTTGTAGCGTGAGCTGACGCCCTCGACGCGGCGCGGATCGAAGGGAGCCATGTTGAGCATCGCTTCGGCCAGGAAGCGCGACCAGTAGAGGTAGTTGGAGGCCTCTTCATAGACAGCCATCCATGCACCGTTGTCGGTGCCGTTGGCGATGGCGAAATAGCGGTCGAGCTCGGCCACGGCGTCGTCGAACCGGTCGTCGGTGTAGTGGACGAGCCCCATGTAGTAGTGAGCCAGCGCATCGGGGTAGTCGGGATTGAGCTCGATGCAGCGGGGGAAGTAGCGGCGGATGGCCGCTGTGTTGAATCCGTCCTTGACGGCCGTCATGCCGAGCCAGAACTGGACGTCGGCCGACCGCGGGTTGCGTGTGGCGAGGCGGCGCAGTCCCTGCGCCGCCTCACGGTACTGCCGTTTCTCATATTTCGCCAACGCCTCGCGGTAGGCCTTATGGTCGGCAGGCTTCACATCTTGGGCCTGAAGCGGATGGAAAAACAAGAAATGGAAAAGGATAAAGAGTAGTGAGAGGGAGTGAAAGGAAGTGAGAGGGAGTGAAAAGACAAATGTGCCGGACGATACCTTTGTCCTCTCACTCCTTCTCACTCCTTTCTTACTCCTTTTCACTCCTTTAATCATAACTTGCTGGGGTCAATCTCGAAGTGCGCGTCGGGGCCGTTGCAGGGGTTCTTGCAGGCGATGGCGCAGTCGGCGCATGAGGTCAACTCGCCATGCAGACGCTTTTTCACCATATCGCCCACAGCGTCGCGCAGACGCTCGTCGAAGGTGATGCCACGTATCACCTCGTCGCAGAAGGCGTAGCTGAGCATGGTGACGGCCGTCCGCTCGCTGATGCCGCGGGTCTGCAGGTAGAACTTGGCCTGCTCGTCGAGCTGGCCGATGGTGGAGCCGTGCGAGCACTTCACGTCGTCGTTGTATATCTCCAGGAAGGGGCGCGTGTCGACATGCGCCTTGTCGGTGAGCAGTATGTTACGGTTGGTCATGTAGGCCTCGGTCTTCACGGCGCCGTCCTGCACCAGCACGTGGCCGTTGAAGCGGGCCTGCGCCGAGTCGTCGACGATGCCCTTGTACAGCTCGTGGCTGTAGCAACGGGGCTTGGCATGCTCCACAAACACGTAGTTGTCGCACCGTTGGTCGCGGTCCATCAGATAGAGTCCGTTGACGTCGCAGCGGCACCCTTCGCCCTGCATGCGCACCACCACGTTGTTGCGCACGTGGCCGCCACCCAGGGTAACGGTGCACATCTCGAGGCAGGAGTCCTCCTGCATGACGATGTTGGCATACGTCAGGTGGCGCGCCGGGGTATTGGGGCCCTGCAGGCGGTAGAGGCGCAGGTGGGCACCGGACTCCACAACGATGTTGAAGTTCTCGACATCGGGCATCGTCCGGTAGCCGTCGCCCTCGCGAAGCATGAAGAGCGGCGCGTCCTGTTCGTTGCAAAGCACCAGCACCACCTCGCTGCCACGTCCGATGGCAAGCTGCTGCTCGGGCGCGGTGCAGCACCAGTCGTCGCCCCAGTAACGGGGCAGTTGGTCCTTACGTATCATTTCCCCAGCTCCTCCTTAATCCAGTCGTAGCCTTTCTCTTCCAGCTCCAGCGCCAGCTCCTTGGGGCCGGTCTTCACGATGCGACCCTCGTAGAGCACATGCACGAAGTCGGGCACGATATAGTCGAGCAGACGTTGATAGTGCGTGATGACGATGGTGGCGTTGTCCTTGGAGCGCAGCTGGTTGACGCCGCCTGCCACAATGCGCAGCGCGTCGATGTCAAGACCCGAATCGGTTTCGTCCAGGATGCTCAGCGTCGGGTTGAGCATCGCCATCTGGAAAATCTCATTCTTCTTCTTCTCACCCCCGCTGAAGCCCTCGTTCACCGAGCGGTTGGCCAGATTGGTAGTCATCTCGACCACCTTCTTCTTCTCTTCCATCAGCTTGAGGAACTCCGAGCCGCTCAAGGGGTCGAGGCCGTGGTACTTACGCTGCTCGTTGACGGCAGTGCGCATGAAGTTGGTGATGCTCACCCCCGGAATCTCGACCGGGTACTGGAAGCCGAGGAAGATGCCCTCGCAGGCCCGCTGGTCGACAGGCAGGTCGAGGATGTTTTTGCCATTGTAAATGACCTCGCCTCCGGTGACGGTGTATTTGGGATTGCCGGCCACCACACCCGCCAAGGTGCTCTTGCCGTTGCCGTTGGGTCCCATGATGGCGTGCACCTCACCACGGTTCACCTCCAGGTCGACACCCTTCAGTATCTCGCGGTCACCTATCGAAGCATGCAAATTGCGTATTGAAAGCAGTGACATATCTTTATTTAATATTTTGAACCTTAATATATTATTATCATTCGGCCACTAACGGCCAATAGGCAAAGATACATAAAAAAAACGAATTGTCAACGATTTCTCTTCCTTTTCAACCGCTGATGAGTTCCTGAAGAGCCGCGACGGGTGCCCAGTGCACACCGCCACATCGGTTTGACTCCTGCAGAGAATATATCGCACACGATTTAATTAACTTTTTTCAACACTTCCACCCCACCCTTTGGCAACCCACGTCCAAAACGCCACTTTTGGAGAAAACAAGCACAACCTGCTGATAGCCACACAGCTAAGATACAAAAACGCACCAACTACGTAATTACCACGACATTGACCCGACCGCAGTCGGACCAACATCGGAGGGACTACGGAGGGACTACGGAGGGATTACGGAGAGAATACGGAGGGCTTACAGATTAGGTCGTGCGCGACCTATCTACTGTCCCGGAGACGGGTTTGAGGGGCGGCGGCATTATTTTTTTTGGATTGTTGTCCGCAATTCAGAAAAAATGTGTAACTTTGCATCCGATTATGAAAACGCCAATAGCAACACTGACAACCGATTGGGGCGAACGGGGCTTCTTTGCCGGGATGGTAAAAGGGGCGCTGATGAACCTCGTGGAGGGGGTGCAGGTGGTTGACATCACCCATGGGCTGAAGGCGTTCAACGTGATGGAGGCCAGTTTCGTGGTGCGCCACGGATGTCTGGGTTTCCCCGCCGGCACAGTGCACCTCATCGACGTGGCCTCGCAGCAGCCATTCATCGCCCTGCGGGCCCGCGGGCAGTACTACATCTGTTCCGACAACGGCCTGCCGGCCTTGGTTTTTGGCGACGAGGTGGAGGAGGCGGTGAGCATTCCCACACAGGCGGGCGGCATCTACAACTTCGCGGCCTACAACCTGTTCGTGCCCGTGGCGGCACGGCTGCTGAAGGGGGCGCCGCTGTCCGACATCGGGCCGCGCCACGCGCAGTTGCTGCAGCGGCCCCGCGCCAGCTACATCCAGCAGGGCGACTACTACCGCATCTATGTCCATTATGTGGACGACTACGGCAATGTGTATCTCGGCATGAGTTACCGCGAGTTTGAGGAGTTGCGCCAGGGGCGTCCGTTCGTGCTGCAGGTGAAGGAGATGACCGTCAGCGAGGTCAGCCCTTCCTACGCCCGCGCCAGCGGCGGGAGCGACCTGAACCTGCGCCTCACGGTCTCGGCCACCGGCCAACTGGAGCTAGCCCTGCAAGACCACTCGCTCGCCGGTCTGGCCGGATTGAAGGTCAATGAGAGCGTATTGCTGAAATTCAAAGGCTGAAGCCATTGTACAGAAAAGCGGCGTGCCGTGTCCGCCAGCGATGGTATCGTCTGCTGCGAACACGGCACGCCGTGTCATTATCTAAATTTTTATTTATGCCTTCGGGGTCTTCCAGCTGAAGTAGACCTGGACGCCGGCCATCTGGTAGATCTGCCAGTGTCCCCATTTGCCCATGCCGCTGAAGTCGGTGTCCCACTTGAGGTTGAGGGCGAAGTTGGCGGCGATGTGCTCGGAGAAGCGGTAGTCGAGCTTCACTTCGAGGTCGAGGTCGGTCTCGAAGAGACGTTTGGCAAACCAGCCCTTCTGCTCCAGGTCGGCCCACGTCTCGCCATCGGCGAGGGTGTACTTGGAGTTGGTGCCCATCTCGGCAGCGGTGCCCCAAGCCATGTTCTCGGGTTTCTTGTAGTCGTAGAAGAACTCGGCGCGGGCGTAGAGGTCGAGGTTGGGCAGGAGGTCCTTCTTGAGATACTGCGCCTTGACATAGCTACCGAGGGCGAAGTAGGCGTGGGTATAGGTGTTGGGGTCGTCGCGGTCGAAGTTCTTCTGGATGACGCCGTAGAAGAGACTGTCGTGGATGAGTTCGTCATCGCAGACGAAGGTGGTCTTTCCGGTGAGGAAAGAGAGGGAGACCGACCAGTTGGGTCTCTTGTACTCGAACGAGAGGGCGGTGGTGAGATAGGCAGGGGCGAAGAAGTTGGAGACCTTGGTCTCGGTCTGGGCGGCGCCGATGCCGTTGTACTCGTAGCCGATGCCGAACTGGGTCTTGAGGTTGGCCGTGAAGCTGGCGCCCCAGTCGGGCAACTTTTCGAACGGCTTCCACGAGATGGCGCTGGTCAGGTCAATCTTGTCGTTGCTCTTGCGGCGGGTTTCGAAGAGGGTGTCGCCCTCGGCGAGGTCCTGCCAGGCGTAGCCGTAGGCCAGGTCGACCACGTTGTCCCAAATATAGCGGGGGTGGGTGTACTTGTAGTTGCCGAAGAAGGTGGCGGTGGCGTCGATTTGCGAGTTGCCGCTCTTCGACCAGTTATTGAACATGAATTCGCTGATTTTCAGCGCGGGGGTGCTGGCGGTTTCCCACTTGCCGGCAGGGGCGGCAGGTTCGTCCTGTGCCGCTGCCACAGAGGCTGTCAGCACAAAAGCTGCAAGGATTGTAAAGAGATTTCTCATTGTATTGGGTATTTTTATTTGTTGTACTATCAATCATCAACCCATCACCCGGCCGATGTCGGATGTGCTGTAACCGCGCGAGACGAGGAAGGAGAGCATTTTGCGGCGCACTTCCGACGTCAATTCGCCGCCCAGGGAGCGCAGTTTCTTCTCAGCTTCGTCGGACAGGATGCTGAAATACACCTCGTCGTCGACCACCGACATGCCCTCTTCGATGGCCTCTTTGGGCAGGTGCTTGACACGGAGGTGATAGAGCACCTTCTGACGTCCCCATCGCTGATGGAGGAGCTTTCCTTCGCAGAATGCACGGGCATAGCGGACATCGTTGAGGTAGTCCTCGGCGCGCAGACGGTCGACGATGGGTCCCACCTCTTCCGATGTGGCGCCCCAGGAGATAAGCTTCTGTCGTACACCGCTTTCGCACTGTTCGCTAAGCGCACAATAATGGCGTGCCCTGTCGAGCAGGGCCCGCGCTGCCTCCGACAACGGAGGGGTATGATGTGGGGTCTTTTTGTTTTCCATTCAGGGCGCAAAATTACAAACATTTCACGACATGGCAAAATTTTATTTTCATTCTGCCGCCGTACCGCCGGCGGACAATAGAATTATTTTTTGCCATTTCGTTTTTTTTTCGTACTTTTGCACTTTGGATATATTATATACTTACTATTATGGCCAAAGGTAGGATATTGTTTGTAAGTCAGGAGATTATGCCATTCTCCGAAGAGAGCGAGATTGCGTCGATGGGACGCTATCTGCCGGCAAAATCGCAGGAGATGGGGCGCGAGATAAGGGTTTTCATGCCCAAATTCGCCTCGGTCAACGACCGCAAACACCAGTTGCATGAAGTGATACGCCTCAGCGGGATGAACTTGATTGTAAACAACTGCGACCGCCAGCTGATTATCAAAGTGGGGTCCATCCCCACCGCCCGCATGCAGGTCTATTTTATCGACAACGAAGAGTACTTCATGGGCCGCCCGTCAGCCACCCTCGCCAACGGCACGTTGGCCAAGGACAGCGACGAGCAGCTGCTGTTCTTCGGACGCGGATGTCTGGAGGCCGTGCGCAAGCTGGCCTGGCAGCCCCATCTGATTAATTTCTGCGGATGGTTCACCTCGATGATACCCTTCTACATGCGTCGTATCAACAAGGAGAACGCATTCTTCAGCGGCACCAAACTGGTCATCACGCTGATGGACGACAGTTTCAAGGGTCCCATCGGCGGCGATCTGGAGCGCAAGATGAAAGCCGACAACGCCACCGCCAAGGACCTGCGGCTCTACGGAGAGACCGACTACATGGGTCTCATGAAGTCGGCCATCACCTACTCGCAAGGCGTCATCATCGGCTCGAAGAACGCCAACCCCGAGTTGGTGGCCTTCGCCAAAGAGAACAAACGCAATGTGCTCGACTATGTCGAAGACCGCGACGAATTCTTCGGACGCATCAACAAGTTTTACGACAGCCTGATAGGAAGGATTGACAACTAACTGTGAAATGAAGAAACTACTTTTCCCCGTAGCCTGTCTGCTATTGATTGCCGTGGTGGGCTGCACCGACGAAGAGTCGGGTCTCGGGATGAACCTTGTCGACGGCAACACGCTCTACAACGGCCAGCAGGCCACCCTCGACGCCAACAGTGCCCTCAGCATACGCGAAGACTCGCTGACGACTACCAACTTCAGCTTTGGCTGTATCGGCAACTACCAGGACGCCACCTTCGGTCGCGTCAGCGCCACCCTCTACACACAGATTGCGCTCGACGAGCACACCGGCAGCATCAACATGGCTGAGAACATCATCGATTCGGTGGTGCTCACGCTGGTGAAGGACCACACCTACCCCGACAGCACAGCCACCTACAACTTCCATTTTGAAGTGATGCACCTGGCCGAGCCGCTGCTGACCGACACTGTCTACTACAGCTGCGACACCCTGGCGGTGGATCCGACAGCCAAATACTTCGACCAGACCGTCACCGTGGCTCCCACCGATTCTGTTGTCCGCCTGAAACTGGACAACTCCATCAGAACCATCCTCAACCAGACCGGCAGCGCCGAGGATTTCATCACGGCCACCAAGGGACTTCGCATCCGTATCACCGATGCCGGGGACGACGGCATGTTGGGCATCAACTTCAAGGCCACCAACACCTGTATCACCGTCTACCACCGCTACAGTGCCGACGACACCGTCGATGCCACCTACCCCTTCCTGCTGGGCAACGGCACATCGCACTTCATCCATTTTGAGCACGACTACACAAGCAGTGTCACCGGTGGAGCCGACAGCATCGACGGAACCGCGGCGCTCTACATCGAGCCGCTGGCCGGATACAACCTGCTGATATCGTTCGACAGTGCCGTCCGCGCCTTTGTCGCCGCCCACCCCACCGCCGTGTTGCACCACGCTGAACTGCTGCTACCCGTCACCTCGCCCACCACACCGTCGTTGCCCGACCGCATACTGGCTGTCGCCAAACGTGACAGCGCCAACGACGTGTACACGGACGACCTGATGATGGACATCACCAGTATGGCACGCTTCGACGGCACCTACGACGCCAGCCGTAACTGCTACCGCCTGCGGGTGACACAGCATCTGCAGGGGCTTCTGCGCGCAGGCGTCGACCACGGCACACTGCTGGTCCTCAACTCGCGCCGCAGTTCGGCGGCACGGGCCATCATCAACGGACTCAGCGCCACCGACCATCCACGCATCGAATTCATCTACACCGAATAACACAGCCATGAAGAGAATCATCCTCACCGCAACGATAGCCCTCACGCTACCCTCCCTTCTCATCGCGCAGACACGCTATGAGAAGACTTACAGTGACAGCAAGCAGCTCTCCGTCGAAGGCACCCTCAACGACGAAGGCAAACGCACCGGCAACTGGACCTGGTGGTACCCCAACGGACAGATGTCGCAGCAAGGCAGCTATGTCAACGGGAAAAAGAGCGGCACCTGGACCCTCTACTATGAGGACGGCAGCCGCATGGCCGAGGAATGCCACGCCACCGGCACCAGCCGCACGTGGTTCCGCAACGGCGACCTCAAGAGCGAGGTGAATGTGGAGAACGGCAAACGCACCGGACTCTACCGCTCGTGGCACGAGAACGGACAGGTGGAAGAGGAGATCACCTATGTCAACGGCAGCCGTGAAGGTGTGACACGGCAGTGGCACCGCAACGGACAACTGCGCTTCGAGGGCACCTACCAGCGTAACGAGCTGCAAGGCAAAGCCACCTGGTGGCTTGCCGACGGCAAACTCGACATGGAAGGCACGCTCAAAGACAGCGAGCAGGACGGCCAGTGGCGCTACTACTGGCGCACCAACGGCAAACTTGGCATCGAGGGCTCTTTCAGCAAAGACAAGGAGACGGGCCAGTGGACCTACTACTATGAGACCGGCGAGCGCTGGCGCCAGGGCAACTACCGCAACGGTCGCCGCGAAGGCGTATGGACCACATGGTACGAAAGCGGTGCCAAGTTGCACGAAGGCAGCTACATCAACGGTGTTGAAGAGGGCGAGTGGACCTCCTGGTATGAGGATGGTTCGGTCGACTACTACGGCTCCTTCAGCGGTGGTCTGAAAAACGGCGAATGGCGTGGACTCTACGACGACGGCTCTGTCCGCTACATCATGCACTACACCGCCGACGCCAAGGACGGTGAGGAGGTTCGCTACTACCCCAACGGCAAAGTCGAGATACGCCAGCATTTCGTCGCGGGCGTGCTCCACGGAAAGTATGAGCGCTACAACGAGGCTGGCGGTCTTGTGGAAAAGGGCCAGTTTGTCAATGGTGAGAAAGACGGCAAATGGGTGTGGTACGACAACGGCAAGGAGGCCTATAAAGCCAAGTTCAAGGCAGGCCGCGAAGTGAAATGAGACTACTGCTGGCTTCCAAATCGCCCCGCCGGCGTCAGCTGCTCGCCGAGTTGGGGCTTCCTGTTGAAATAGTCAGTGTCGATGTCGACGAACATCTCGACACTCCCCTGCCGGCCCATCAAGTGGCCGAGCATCTGGCTTGCCGCAAGTCAAGCACCTATCCCATCGGACACATGGCCGACGACGAAGTGCTGGTGACAGCCGACACCGTAGTGGTGCTCGACGGGCAGGTGCTCGGAAAGCCGTCCGACCGTGCCGCAGCCGTGGCCATGCTTCACAGCCTCAGTGGACGCAGCCATGAAGTCTACACTGGTGTATGCCTCAGCACCAATCAGCGCCAATGCTCCTTCACCGAATGTACAACCGTCCATTTCGCCCCACTCTCCGACCGCGACATTGACTACTATGTCGACCACTACCGTCCTTTCGACAAGGCCGGAGCCTATGGCATACAGGAATGGATCGGCATGATTGGCGTCAGCCGTATCGAAGGCTGCTTCTACAATGTCATGGGACTGCCTGTGGCACGCCTCTACGCCGCCTTGAATGAACTTGTCAAGTAAGCCGCAGGAAGAGATTCTCGTCCATGCTGACAGTTCCTTCGTCGAGCAAACGTCGTATCATGGCACGCACAGCCACACCGTCACGGCAGCCCAGTTGAGCCACCAGGTCGTTCACCCGCATCGGTACACCGCCACTGAGGAGACCAAGCACTTCGGCCTCGCCGACACTGTCTCCGCCACGTTCCCTGACACAGACATCGCACACACCGCACGCCTCGCCTTCTTCGCCGAAGTAGGCCAACAGCTGACGGCTACGGCACACCGTGTCCGTCGTAGCATAACGCTTCATGGCATCCAACCGACGGCGGGCGGCTTGCTTCAACAGGTCGTAATTGCTCTCGCTGAACATTATCTCGCGCTCGTCGACACGAGCAGAAAGGAAGATTATCTGGGGTTTCGTAGGACGCGGACGGTATTCCACCACACGCATTTCGTGCATCTTATGCAGCATGGCAGCCACATCGCCAGCCTCCATCATGCAACGCGAGGCGATACGCTCCTCATCGACAGGGGTCGGTTCGGTGAAGAGGCCTGGATAGAGTCGTATGACGGCCTGCAGCAGAGCACCCATGGCCTGATGGTTCACCTGAAAACGGTAAAGTTCGTCGCGCGCAACCGAGACAAAGAGCGACGAGTAGGCCTCTTCGCGGTCGGGCAAACTGATGAGCCCCTCGCGTTCCAGAAAGCGGCAAGCGCTGTAGAACTCACGCACCTTTAGCTTATAGGTTGAGCACAGGGCCTCCAGGTCGAAGTCGCACTGAGTGTCGGCCCCACCGCCCACAGGCATACGATAATAGTTGCACAATGCCTTATACACATTGCGGATATACTTTGGCGACGGGAAGTCGCTGTCGAAGTCACGTTCTGCCTTGACATCGTCGGAAGGATCACATACCAGCACCGCCTCGGCAGGCTGACCGTCGCGTCCCGCACGACCGGCCTCTTGGAAGTAAGCCTCCAGCGAGTCAGGCATGTCGAGGTGGACGACGAAGCGCACGTCGGGCTTGTCGATACCCATTCCGAAAGCATTGGTGGCCACCATCACACGACATTCACCACGCATCCACTGACTTTGCCGCTGGTCGCGCTCGGCAGAGGCGAGGCCGGCATGGTAGAAGGTTGCCGCGATGCCGTCGGCCGTCAACTGTTGTGCCACCACCTGTGTCAACCGTCGGCTACGGACATAAACGATGCCGCTGCCACCCATCCGATGGACCGTGCGCAGCATGCATGCCGTCTTGTCGCCTTCACGAACCACCGAATAGGCGATATTAGGCCGTGCGAAGCTTCCCTTGAAGGTGCAGCAGTCGTGCATCGACAGCCGCTGACGTATATCCTCCTGCACTTCGGGCGTAGCTGTGGCGGTGAGGGCAATCAGTGGTGTCTGGGGAAAGTAGGGACGTATGTCGGCGATTTGAAGATACGGTGGGCGGAAGTCGTAGCCCCATTGCGACACACAGTGGGCCTCGTCCACGGCAATCAGACCCACCTGCATTCGGCGCAGATGCTCGATGAAGCGGCGCTGACGCAACCGTTCGGGCGACACGTAGAGGAACTTCAATTCACCTGCGATGGCGTTGTAGAGCGTAGCCGTCACCGCCTCGGCAGGCAGGCCAGCCACCAGACAAGCCGCCTTCAGCCGGCGGCGGTTGAGCTGCTCCACCTGGTCCTTCATCAAGGCCACCAGCGGCGACACCACAAGACAGATGCCCTCCCTCAAAAGGGCGGGCATCTGATAGCAAAGCGACTTACCGCCTCCTGTAGGCAGCAGGGCGAGCGTGTCGTGTCCCTGCCTCACCGACTCCACTATCTCCTCCTGCAGGGGGCGGAAACTGTCGTAGCCCCAGTAGCGTTTGAGGAGCGAACGCGGGTCGGCCATGGGGCGAACGGTTATCTCACCAACGTAATGCTGCCATGCAGCTTGGCCACCGTGTAGGCACCAGGCTTGCGGTAACGGCAGATGTAGGTGTAGGTACCCTGCGGGCAAACAGAGCCGTCATCCATTGTGCCGTCCCATGCGAAAGTGGGGTCGGACGACTCATACACCAACTGGCCGAAGCGGTTGTAGATATAGATGTGGAAATGCTCGTAGTAGGGACTGACATTGCGGGTATACAGGCGGAAGCAGGCATTCTCGTCCTCCGACCCGGGCGTGAACACATTGGGGAACCAAGCCGTGTACAGATTCACCGGAATGGCAAACGGATATTCCGTTGCGCAGCCCAGGTCGTTGAGGTTGGTCAGGGTGACATACACCGAGTCGGCGCCTGTAGCCTCCTCGAAGGTGTGCGTCACCTCGCGTCCCGGCACCTGCTCGGCACCCGCGAAGGTCCACATAGAACTCACGCTGTAGGGCGAGTCGTCGCGCAACGTCACCGTCGGGTTCTCCGAGTCGACGATACCCGGCTCGATGCTGACGGTCGGGACGGGATAGGGATGCACCGTCACGTCGGTCGTCAGGGGCGACGCATTGCAGTTGTTGCTTCCATGGCCAATGAGGGTGTAGGTGGTGTTCTCGGAGGGATAGACCGTCACACTCATCGCGGAGTCCTGCCCGGCGAGGCTTGCGTCGGCAGGCGAGGCCGTCCAGGTGTAGGAGTAGGCATTGGAGCCCTTGAGTACCACGGGGTCGCCCGGGCAAATCTGCCCGTCCGGCGGCACCATCGTCAGGCGGGGACGTACCAGAAACACACGGGCGCTGTCCCATGCCTGGCAGTTCTGCGGGGCTGGGCTGGTCACAAGCACATAGTAGGTGGCTGTGTCGGCATAGGGCGACACCTTCAGCGTGTCACCATCCTGCAGATTACCACCGCTGACGGAACCATAGGTGGTAGACCAACGATAGGTACAGTTCTCAATGTCGGAAGTGACCCACACCTTAGTCTTGTCACCTTGACAGACGATGCTGTCGCCATGTCCTTCCAACTTAGGATTGGTGAAGATATTAATCGTATGGACCACGGTATCTTCGCACCAGATGGTCTCGGTCTGGTCGACTGGATTCTGGTAGGAGTATCCGTTGCGTGCAATCATTCCCACGGGCTCAACGCCATCTGAGTGCGCAGGGAACACATGCTGGAAGTTCTGGTACTGGTTTTCGGTGGTCTCCACCAAAGTGTCGGCGAGAGTATGGGTGCTGTCGTCGGCCGCCGAGCGGAAGATCCATCGGCGTGCGGTCGACCCAGGCGTGACGTCGGTAAGCGTGACCACAGGGTCGCTGGCACAAAGAATAGTGTCGGACATGGCGAATTGGGCGACTGGATTGGGCAAAGGCTGGATGGGATAGACATCCTCCGAATAGCAGGCGTTGTGTTCAGGCCGCGCAGAGGAACTGATTGTCGGGTCGTCTTCGTGGATATTGGTGCGCACCTTGACGTAACGCATGTCGCTACCCGGGAAGTTGATGCGCGCGGTCTCGCCACCCATAATGACCGTGTCGGCCGGGCCGCCGGCCTGCTCGTTGCTGTAGAAGCTCCAAACGGTACTGTCGAGGTTCTGGATGGTCGTCGAACCGGTCACATAGCTCTCGTTCTTCAGCTCCACGTCGCCACCGCAGTATGACTGCAGCCGAACCTCCATCGTCGGCTTGATGTTCTGCACGATGGAGTAGATGTACGAGTCGTATGGCTTGGAGGGGTTGATGGCCGATCTCACCTTACAGCGGAACACCTGCTTGTTGGTCATCGAGTCCTCCGGAGCAGGCAGACCCGTCGTATGTGCGTCGTTAGGCATATACTCCACGGCGAAGTCGTCAGCCTGTGCCCTATAGAGGTACGAGCTGTCGGAAGTGCCATCATCGGGTGTCAACTGATGGAATGTATAGTAGGCTGTCGAATTGGGGTTGCTGAGGGGCAACGAGAAGGTGCTGGTGTTGTTCATCGGCGAATAGCCGCCATACTCGGAACGTTCCCACACATAGTTTCTCAATCCCGGAGGTGCTGACAATGTCGTCACGTAAGTCGACCTACCAGCCGGGCAACCGCTGGTGGAAATCTGCATCGGGCGGCACTCGCCGCAGACGTAGGCATAGGCATAGTGAACCGTGGCATAGCATCCACTCACCATAACCTCAACACGCACTGTGCTATACATCATAGGAGTCAGATTGATAACCACCTTATCCCATTCTTTCCAAAGCACATTGTTATAACCAAAACTGCCATGCCAACCACTATTAGGGTCGTTAAGATTAATCGAGCCGCCACTTGAAACAGAGGTAGCCGTAATGAAGTATGCAAGAGTATCGCATTGGTTGTTGCCCGAAGCGGGTGGGTTGCTTCGCGTAGGGCTCGCCTGCACCCATGTACCCGCATCGTTCTGTTTCATCACTCGCACCATAAAGGCAGGATCACCTGTAGTTCCATGGCCTCCATCCTGGAACACACAAGCATAATAGAGGTATAGCAGTGCATTCTCAGGACGAACGTTGATAGTATAATACAATGCTGCACAGTTGTCACCACCAGAGGGACGACCGTTGGTGGTACCGACGCGGATGCTCTTAGTCAGGTTGGTCTGCACGGGCAAACTGGGGTCATTGGTATTAAGATGGACGGGCACGAAAGGAAGCTGATCGCCCGTATTGGGGTCGCGATTCACCGGATGGCCAGTCACTTGGTCGGTAGCGGAATAAATCTCAAAAGGACGATTACTGTGCTTGTTCGCCGGGATAATGGCAGCGTTGCTTGAAGCCACGGCGACTGTGTAAGCCTCCATCTGAGCATTGGTAACAGAGGCGCCCCAGTTGACACCCGTCTCACCGGACAATGCATTAGGAGCCACAGAAGAAGAAGACCCGGGCTTGGAGCCCACTCGTCCAGAATACTTGGTTGCAGAGTAAAACCCCACACCCTCATCGGTGAAGTTGTTTGGGTTGTTCCATCCACGGCACACTATCGACTGATCCCAATCTTCCTGGGCCTGGGCCATGCCGGCACCAAGCAAGAACATCAGCGCCATGATAGCAGCCACACGGTAAAATTCCAGTTTTTTCATACAACGAATCATATTTATTCCTTTCTTTATCAACACACTACACCAAGCACCCTCCCATTATACAATCAGCAAAGATAGCACTTTCCACCGAATAATGCAACTTTTTTCATCCATATAGATGCAAGAAAAGGTATTTTTGTTGTCACATCCCGTCATTTTTTTCATTTCACGCCTTTCTTCCATTCCCCATTTCGTCAGTCATTTCCGCAGTCAACACAAAGGCAGTGGAGTGCGGGTATAAAAAAGCCGCGCCATCGAATGATGGCGCGGCTGTGGTCAGAGACACCTTATGGCTTATTTCTCTTCTTTCAATTTCTGGAAGATGTCGAGGTCGCCGAGGGTGGTCTTCTCAAGGTTGTCATTGATCTGCTTCACGGTCTTCTTGGTGGCACGCTCACGGCTGCCTTCGCTGTCGCGGGCACCGTCGTTGCCGTCCTGGAAGGTACGGGTGTGGCTGACGATGATTTTCTTCGAATCCTTGTTGAACTCGATGACCTTGAAGTCGAGGGTCTCGCCCTGACGGGCTTTACTCTTGTCGGCCTTGTCGAGATGACGCATGGGAGCGAAGGCTTCCACCTCGTAAGGCAGAATGACGGTGGCGCCCTTGTCGTTCATGTTGACAATCTTGCCCTGGTGCACGCTGCCGACGGTGAAGAGGCTCTCGTAGACATCCCAAGGATTGTCCTCGAGCTGCTTGTGGCCGAGGCTGAGGCGACGGTTTTCGGCATCGACTTCGAGGACGATGACGTCAATCTTCTCGCCAATCTTGGTGAACTCGGCGGGGTGTTTGATTTTCTTGCTCCAGCTGAGGTCGCTGATGTGGATGAGGCCATCGACACCCTCCTCCAGTTCGACGAAGATGCCGAAGTTGGTGAAGTTGCGGACGGTGGCGGTGTGCTTGCTGCCGACAGGATATTTCTCGGCAATGGCGAGCCAGGGGTCGGGCATGAGCTGGCGGATACCAAGGCTCATCTTGCGGTTGTCGCGGTCGAGGGTAAGGATGACGGCTTCGACCTCGTCGCCGACCTTGAGGAAGTCCTGAGCGCTGCGCAGGTGCTGGCTCCAGCTCATCTCACTGACGTGGATGAGACCTTCGACGCCGGGAAGCACCTCGACGAAGGCACCGTAGTCGGCGATGACGACGACTTTACCCTTCACGTGGTCGCCCTCCTTGAGGTTAGGATCGAGGGCATCCCACGGGTGAGGAGTGAGCTGCTTGAGACCGAGGGCGATGCGGCGTTTGGTCTCGTCGAAGTCGAGGATGACGACGTTAATCTTCTGGTCGAGCTGGACCACCTCGTTGGGATGGCTGATGCGGCCCCAGCTGAGGTCGGTGATGTGGATGAGACCATCGACACCGCCCAGATCGACGAAGACACCGTAGCTGGTGATGTTCTTCACCACGCCTTCGAGGACCTGACCCTTCTCGAGGTGGCTGATAATCTCGGCCTTCTGGGCTTCGATCTCGTCCTCGATGAG
>JAEEGL015573324.1_pt1 | contig 31604 bp, 29 predicted proteins | sample 9134231 | NCBI WGS metagenome assembly JAEEGL01 (sample SAMN16246548, study PRJNA631951) | gut metagenome | biome: gut microbiome; feature: rumen; material: fiber-attached | host: Bos | place: Iran: Karaj | collected 2018-10 | reverse complement strand
GGTCGTGGGTTCGAGTCCCATCCAGGTCGTTTATATGCGGATTTAGCTCATCTGGTAGAGCGCCACCTTGCCAAGGTGGAGGTAGCGGGTTCGAGCCCCGTAATCCGCTTCATATTTTTGGCGCGATAGCCAAGTGGTAAGGCAATGGTCTGCAACACCGTGATCACCAGTTCAAATCTGGTTCGCGCCTCTTCAACGCAGCGTTCCGGAGTGATCCCGGGGCGCTGCTGTTTTTTCTTTTTACATATTGTTCCGCGGAGTGCAGAGGGAATCTGTGCTCCGCTTTTATATTTATGCAATGAAAGCAGGAAGGAGATAGGAAGTAGGAGGGAGAAAGTAGGAGTTAAGGTATGCGCTGCGCGCATAGATTGAAAATGTGAATTGCACCCCAAACCCTGATGTTCCGCCGATTCATCACAGCAAGCGAAAGGGAATGGGACAACTCCTCACTGCGAACTTCTGACTCTACTTTCTCTTTCTCGCCTACTTTATATATTGCGTTTTGAACGGTTGCATTTTCGGCGGAGATATGCTATAATATAAGTTGGCTTGTTATCCGCAGGCGAGGCTGAAAACAGAAAGGAAGATACCAGATGACAGACCACGGCGCACAGACCGCAGCAGGCATTCGTTCGGTGCTGGAAACCTTTTCCCATACCCCGAAGGCGCATGTCCAGAGCTTCGGCTGTCAGCTCAATTTCTGTGACGGTGAAAAATACAAGGGCATATTGCAGGACCTCGGCTATGTGCTGACCGATACCCCCGAGGATGCCGACGTCATCCTGTTCAATGCCTGTGCCGTGCGTGCCCATGCGGAATCGCGCGTGATCGGCAGACTCGGCGCACTCAAACCGATCTATGAGAAGAATCCGCGGCTTGTTGTCGGACTCTGCGGCTGTATGGCAGAGGAGGAGGAAGTACGGACGCTGCTCAGAAAATCCTATCCGTTTGTCAAGCTGATTCTCGGCGCCGGTGCAATGGAAAGGCTGCCGGAAAGCCTGCTGAAGGTCTATCAGGGCGAAAAGCGGCATGAGACGCTGCAATTTGCCGGTCTGCCGGACGAATCGCTCCCGACGGTGCGTGAATCGGGCTTTCAGGCGAGCGTACCGGTCATGTACGGCTGTAATAATTTCTGCACCTACTGCATCGTGCCCTATGTGCGCGGCAGAGAGCGCAGCCGGCAGCCGGAGGCGATCGAGCAGGAGGTCCGCAGCCTGATCGGGCAGGGCTACAGGGAGATTCTGCTGCTCGGTCAGAATGTCAATTCCTACGGCAGAGGACTCGGGGAGGAAATCAATTTCCCTGCCTTGCTGCGGCGGCTGGATGCAATCGAGGGGGATTATTTCATCCGCTTCATGAGCTCCCACCCGAAGGATGCTACGCCGGAGCTGATTGACACGATGCTGCAATCGAAGCATATCGAGCATCATCTGCATCTGCCGGTGCAGTGCGGCAGCGACCGCGTCCTCCGCGAAATGAACCGGCATTATACGGTTGAAAAATATCTGGAGACAGTGGACTATGCACGCAGTCAGTCGCCGGATTTCGGCTTTTCGAGTGATCTGATCGTCGGATTTCCGACGGAGACGGATGAGGATTTCGAGGGCACCATGCAGATTATCGAGCGCGTGAAATATGACAATCTCTATACATTTATCTACAGCCCGCGCAGCGGTACGAAGGCAGCGGAGATGCCGTTTGTCTCCACGCAGGAGCAGATTGCCGCGCGCATGGAGCGTCTGCTGAAACGGCAGCGCGAAATATCCGAAGAATTCAACGGGCGTTTCCTCGGAAAGCAGGTGCGGTTCCTTGCAGAGAAGCATGATCCGGAGACCGGACTGCTGCTCGGCAAAACGCGCGAGGGTCTTGTGCTCGAAGCGCAGGGCACGCCGGCGCAGATCGGAAAGCTGCTGGATGTCCGCGTGATCGGCGTCAAGAACTGGGCACTGACGGGAGAACTGTTATGAATACGATACTGACAGATGCGGCGCAGCAGGCATTTGCTGCAAAGCAGAAGGAACTGAGCCGGCAGATCGTGCTGACGGACAGCCGTGATTTTTCATCTCTGCAAACGGTTGCGGGCGTCGATCTTGCCTACTGGAACCTGCCGGACGGCAGCGAATACGCCGTCTGCTGCATTGTCGTGCTCGAAATGCAGACAAAGCAGGTGATCGAAAAGGTATGGGCGGACGGTGCGATCACGGTGCCGTACTGTCCGGGGTATCTTGCATTCCGCGAGCTGCCGCTGGTGAAGGATGCGGCTGCAAAGCTGCAAACAGAGCCGGAGCTCTATGTCTTTGACGGCAACGGGTATCTGCATCCGCGGCATATGGGCATTGCCTCGCATGCGGCGCTGATGCTGCAAAAGCCTGCATTCGGCATCGCAAAGACCTATTACCGCGTCCATGATACGGACTTTACGGAGCCTGCACCGGAATCGGGCAGCTATACCGATATCGTGATCGGCGGCGAGGTATACGGCAGAGCCTTGCGCACGCATGACAATGTGAAACCGGTCTTTGTATCGGTCGGCAGCGGCATTTCGCTCGATACGGCGACAGATATCGCACTCCGCATGACGGACAAGGAAAGCCGCATCCCGCTCCCGACACGCCTTGCCGATCTCGAGACTCATACAGCACGTACCGCATTACAGAATCAGACACAGCAATCATCACAGGAAACCATCTGAATACGGAGGTCAACAGCGATGAAAAAGTCAGCAGTTACGGTAATTCTCATTGGCGTCACAGTGCTCGGCGCAGGCTTTGTCTGGCATATGGGACACGGCATCTCGATGTTTGCCCGTACCGATTACGGCGACAAGCAAACCAATACGCATACGAATGCGGAAATCCGCGATGCGGTTTCCATGGCGCGCAACAAATTCCGTAATTTTGAAGGCTGCATGATGACAAAGCTCAGCTACAGCGAGGAATTGTCACAGCAGGAAAAGGCGGAATACGACCGCCTGTTCCAGTGTTACATCGGCAATCCGGATAAATGGGTGGACGATGTGATCGTGCTGGAATCTGATTTTACAACGGGCAGGTTTTCCGAGCCGACGTTTGCGGGCTGTACGCAGCGCGGCTGGAAATGGATTATCACGCACACGCCGGAGCGCGGCTGGGAGCTGAAGGACGGCGCATGGGGCTATGCATGAGCCCGGATGAATTTTGTTTGATATTATTTGATATAAGGAGAAAATGAAAATGGCAGATTTACTGGAAATGGCAAAGCAGCTCGGCAGAGAGCTGCAAAAGGACGAGCGTTACCTTGCATTCCGCAAGGCATCGGCAGACAATGATGCAGACGAAGCATTGCAGAATCTCATCGGCGAATTCAATCTGAAGCGCCTTGACCTCGGCAATGAGGAGGATAAGCCGGAGCATGACGAGGAGCGCGTCAAGAAGCTCGGCGAGGAGGTGCGCGGTCTCTATTCGCAGATCATGGCGCATGATTCCATGCGGAAGTATCAGGCAGCGCGTGCGGAATTTGAGCAGCTCCTTGACGGCATCAACCGCGTAATCGCCTACAGTGCAGCGGGTCAGGATCCGGATTCCTTTGATCCGACCGCTGCGGCAAGCTGTTCCGGCGACTGCTCCGCCTGCGGCGGCTGCCACTGATATGGCAGTCGAGATCGACCGCTCCAAGCTCTCCCCGATGATGCAGCAGTATCTGGCTGTCAAGGATGCATCGGGGGATGCGATCGTGTTCTTCCGTCTCGGTGATTTTTACGAGATGTTTTTCGATGACGCGATTCTCGTATCAAAGCTGCTGGAGCTGACACTGACCGGCAGGGACTGCGGACTGCCGACAAGAGCGCCGATGTGCGGCGTTCCGTATCATTCCGTGGAGCAGTATCTCAAGCGGCTTGTCAATCTCGGCTACCGCGTTGCGATCTGCGAGCAAATGGAGGATCCGGCGCTTGCAAAGGGCCTTGTTGAGCGCGGTGTCATCCGCGTTGTGACGCCCGGCACGCTGATCGAATCCAGCATGCTCGACGAATCAAATTGTAATTATCTTGCGGCAGTGTGGAGCAGGGATGAGGAGATTGCATTCTGTGCGGCGGATATCTCGACGGGTGCGGTGAATCTGCATAAGCTCGAGGGCAAATCCCGCACCGACGATCTCATTAGCCTGATTGACCGCTATCATCCCTCCGAGCTGCTGATTACGAAGGATTTTCTCGATTACAAGCCCGTTGCGGACTTCCTGAAAACACGCACGACCTGCATGGTCACGCTGCGCGATGACGATTGCTTTTCCGTGAACAACCAGCGCGAAACGGTTCTGAAACAGTGCGGTGCGGATTCCTTCAAGGCACTCGGTCTCTCCGAAAACGGCGCAGATGCCGCAGTTTGCTGCGGACTGTTCCAGTATATCGCAGAGACGCAGCGTGCAATCGTCGGGCGCTTTACCGAGATCACCGTGCACGGCAAGGACGGCGTCATGGGACTCGATTCCAATGCGCGGCGCAATCTCGAACTGACGGAAACGCTGCGTTCCCATGAGAAAAAGGGTTCGCTGCTCGGCGTTCTCGACAAGACCGAGACTGCCATGGGACGGCGTATGCTCCGCACATGGATTGAGCAGCCGCTGACGCAGCCCGTCCGCATCATGGACCGGCTGAATGCCGTTGAGCTGCTGATGAAAAACAGCGTCGCTATGACAGAATTGCGGTCGCTGCTCGATCAGGTCTTTGATCTGGAACGGCTGATGTCGCGCGTGATGTTCCAGAAGGCGACACCGCGCGATATGAAGGCGCTTTCGCAGACGGCGCTGCAATTACCGGCAATCAAGGAGCAGCTCCGGACGCTGACGCAGTCCAAGCTGCTGACAAAGCTCGAAGCCGATATCTCGCCGCTGACGGAGATTTCCGATCTGATTGAGCGGGCGCTTGTGGATGAGCCGCCGCTGCTGATCAAGGACGGCGGCGTCATTCGGGACGGCTTTCATCAGGAGCTCGATGCACTGCGCCATGCAATGAACCACGGCGCCGATCTGATTAACGAGATCGAATCGCGCGAACGCGAGCGCACCGGCATCAAGAACCTGAAAACCGGCTATAACCGCGTGTTCGGCTATTATCTCGAGGTGTCGCGTTCGTATTACGAGCAGGTACCGCCGGAGTGGATTCGCAAGCAGACGCTCGCAAACTGTGAGCGCTACATCACGCAGGAGCTGCGCGATGCGGAGAATACGATTGTCGGCGCAAAGGATAAAGCACTGGCGCTGGAAAGCGTGATTTTCTCGGAGCTGCGTGAATTTCTCGCACAGCAGCTCAAAACGGTGCAGGAGACCGCTGCGGCAGTCGCGCAGGTCGATGTGCTCTGTTCGCTCGCACTGACGGCGCTCGAAAACGAATACTGCAAGCCGGAAATCGCCGTGGACGGCAGAATCGAAATCCATGACGGACGGCATCCGGTTGTCGAGCAGATGCTGACGGATTCGGTTTTTGTGCCGAATGATGTCCTGCTCGATCAGAAGGCGAACCGTCTGGCAATCATCACCGGACCGAACATGAGCGGCAAATCGACCTATATGCGGCAGACGGCGCTGATTGTCCTCATGGCGCAGATGGGCAGCTTTGTGCCTGCATCCTACGCGAAGATTTCGGTCGTCGATCAGATCTTCACGCGCGTCGGCGCATCCGACGACCTGACCGCGGGCGAATCGACATTCATGGTCGAAATGCACGAAGTATCGACGATTCTGAAACGTGCAACGGTCAACAGCCTTGTCGTGCTCGATGAGGTCGGACGCGGTACATCGACCTTTGACGGCATCAGCATTGCGCGTGCCGTTGCAGAATTCATCGCCGGAAAGAAGATCGGCTGCAAGACGCTCTTTGCGACGCATTATCATGAGCTGACGATGCTCGAGGGACAGTGCGAGGGCGTGCGGAATCTCAGCGTTGCCGTGAAAAAGCACGGGGATACGATTCGTTTTCTGCGCAAGATTGTGGACGGCGCCGCGGACGACAGCTACGGCATCGAGGTTGCAAAGCTGGCGGGACTGCCGACGCAGGTGACGAACCGTGCGCGGGCATTGCTGACGGAGCTGGAAGCACAGTCGAAGGCGGAGAAGGAATCCTATGCGGCGAAACTCGCAGCGGAATCCGCAGGGCAGATGTCCTTCTCGGCGGATGCGGATGCACAGGTCATTTCGCAGCTTTCCAAAACGCATGTCAATGAACTTTCCGATGCCGAATGCCGCGAGCTGCTGCTTGATCTGACCGCAATGCTGCACTGAGCCGGCAGTGCCGGCAGCCGTTTTGCTTCGCCTTTATTCTGCACTTCATGCGTGACGGCTCGCTGCTCTCTCAGTCGGGGCGGCTCTCCGCCGCCGCATACAACCCGTTATTATGAGATTTTGAATATGGATTACGTCTATTATCATTTCAAAACCGGCAGCATTTCCGAGACATGGGATACTGCCGTGATCGAGGATTTTCTGCGCGGCACGGGGCTGTTTCCGGCGGATCGGTTCACATCGCAGAATCCGTTTCTCAGCATTTCGCCGATGTGCGTGAAGGACTTTGAAGGAAGCTGGAGCGGCGAGGATTATGATCCCGAAAAAACAAATTATATTTCAATCGTGACAAGCGATAACTGGTACTGGGGCGTCCGGAAGGAGCCGCAGATTCAGGCGGTATTTGACGGATTGGAGCAGCTTTTGCATACGGAGATACAGGAGGACTGGTGAGCGTCGAAAGGCTCGCTTAGAAAGGAAAAAGCAGTGCCCGAAATTCATGTATTACCAAAGGATATTGCCGAGCTGATTGCGGCGGGCGAGGTCATTGAGCGGCCTGCCTCGGTGCTCAAGGAACTGACCGAAAACGCCATAGACGCCGGCGCAAAGCGCATCACCGCAGAATTAAAACGCGGCGGCGTGCTCTATCTGCGCGTGACCGACGACGGCTGCGGCATTGCGCCGGAACAGGTGAAAACAGCGTTTCTGCGCCATGCAACCAGCAAGATTCAAACCGCAGAGGACCTCGAAACGATTTTTACGCTCGGTTTCCGCGGCGAGGCGCTTGCGTCGATCTGTGCGGTTTCACGCATGGAGATTCTGACGCGGCAGAAGGGCGCCGAATATGGGACACACTATGCGCTCGAGGGCGGCGAGGAGACTGCCTTTGAGCAGAGCGGCTGCCCCGAGGGAACGACCGTTGTCGTGCGCGATCTGTTTTATAATGTGCCTGTCCGCGCGGGCTTTCTGAAAAAGGACACGGCGGAGGGCAATGCGGCGGCGAATATCTTTCAGAAGATTGCGCTGTCGCATCCGGAAATATCGTTCCGGCTGATCCGCGAGAATAAAACGGAATTTGTCACGCCCGGCGACGGCGAACTGTTCTCGGCGGTCTATGCAATCTTCGGGAAGGATTTTGCGCGCGATCTGCTGCCGGTGAAATATGCGGAGGAGGAAAACGGCGGCATATCCGTCGAGGGATATGTCATGAAGCCGCTCTATTCGCGCCCGAACCGCGCGCATCAGCTTTTCTTTGTCAACGGCAGATCGGTGCGCTCGTTTACACTGATCTCCGCGATTGAGGAAGCCTATAAAACGCTGATTATGACCGGCAAATATCCGGCATGTGTGCTGATGATCCGCGTCTCACCGCGCATTGTCGATGTCAATATGCACCCGACAAAGGCTGAGGTGCGCTTTTCCGATGAAAAGCGGATTTATAACGCGGTATATTTTGCCGTGCTCGGCGCACTGGAGCAGAATCATCTGGTGTATGAGTTTCAGCTCCCGCAGCCGGAGCAGCCGCGTACATCGGAGAAGCCGGTGCCGCCCGTGCAGCCGAAGATTACACCGCAGATTTATACGCCGCAGCGTCCGCAGCGCGACTGGCATGCACCGGTTGCCGGCTCGGATGACAATACGCCGGCACCGCTTTTTGCCAAAAAGGCAGTGCCGGCATCCGAAATGGTGCCGCCGAAGCCGGATGCTCCGCAGACAGCGAAAGCAGATTCCGCAGTACCGGCGCCTGTCAGGAAACCGGAGCCGGAAGCTGAAACGGTGTCTGTTCCGCCGGTGATTCCCGAATCGCTGAAAGCGTTTCCCGATCTGATTGCGCAGCCTGCGGTGCCGGTTCGCCCGATGCCTGCCGAAGTGCCGGCTCGTCCGATGCCTGCCGCACCGCCGGAATCCGAACCCGCAGCACCTGCCGTTCTGCCGGAGGAGCCGGAAGCGCGCAATGCGGCGATTTCTGCGATTCAGCGCGAGAAAATCACCGTGATCGGGGAACTGTTTGAGAATTATGTGCTTGCGGAGGCAGGCGAGCAGTTTGTCATGATCGACAAGCATGCGGCGCATGAACGCATTCTGTTTGAGCGTTTCCGCACGCGCGAATGCAGAGACCGGCAGAGCCTGCTGACGCCGGTGCGCGTCCTGCTGACGGCGGATGAGATCAGTGCCTTGCAGGACATGGAGGAAACGCTGCTTGGATGCGGCTTTACCTTCGATTTCAGCGAATCGCCGGTCGTGCAGCTGACAGGTGTGCCGCTTTCCTGCACGGAGCTCGATCTTGATCAGATTGCGGCGGACCTTGCGGCAAACTGTGCAAAGCAGCAGTCGCAGCCGGACCTGCATCTGCTGGATGATATGTTCCATGATCTTGCGTGCAAGGCGGCAATCCGCGCCGGTACGCATAATACAAAAGAAGAGTTGCAGTCGCTTGCGGTGCAGGTCTGGGAAAATGAGCAGATACGACATTGTCCGCACGGACGTCCGGTGCTGTTCCTGCTCTCGAAATACCAGATCGAAAAGCAGTTCAAGCGGATTCAGGACTGAACCATGATTGAGATGTTTGCATGGCTGTCGGTGCATCCGATTTACGCCGATGAGGATACGCTGCCGCCGGAGCACGAGCAGCAGATTATGAATCAGGTCAGCGAAATACTGCGGCATCAAATTGCAGCATATGAACGGGCAGACCTATATTCAGACGGCATATGCCGCAAACCACCGGTCGGCGGAGACAGATGCGCTGATCGACACATACCGCCGCATCGCAGAGACAGCGTCCGGCAGCTACGGTGTACTGTATCTGCGGGATGATGAGGACCCGCTGCATGACAATGATATGCAGGTATACAAATTCCGGCGCGGCACGGTCACGCACGGCATTGAGCAGGCATTTTCGCCCTGCATCCCGAAGCTCGAGGATGCATCTGCCGCAGCGCAGTCAGGAGGATGATGATGAAAACACCGGAAGAACAGAAAGCTCTGACGCCGGAGGCGGAATCGCGTATGATCGGGCTGGTCTACGGACCGCCGGTCTCGCAGGAGCAGATGCGTGCAGCCATGGAGAAGGCAGCGCTGCAAACGCAGAGCATGGCGGAGCAGGCGTTCATGGTTTACGGTCCGCCGAGTATGATACCGCCGCAGAATCCGTCTGCCATTTTTCAGATGCAGGGACTTGTGCCGGCTTATACGGCGGATGAGACGCCTGTACACTGGGAAGGAGATCACTGGTTTTGCCGCTGCGGCACCCAAAACAGCGGGAAATTCTGCACGGAATGCGGTGCGGCTGCACCGGAAAAGCCGGATATCTGGAACTGCGAATGCGGCGCGGAGAATACCGGCAAATTCTGCATGGAATGCGGCAGACCGAAGCAGATGAAATCCGCTGTGACGGTTCGTGCATATACGGAATCCGATCTGCCGGAGATGCTTGCAATCTGGAATGCAGTGGTTGCGGCGGGCGATGCGTTCCCGCAGGAGGAGCCGCTGGATGCGGAATCCGGCGCGGCATTCTTTGCCCAGCAGAGTTATACAGGCGTTGCGGAAAAAGACGGCGCGGTCTGCGGGCTCTATATCCTGCACCCGAACAATGTCGGACGCTGCGGGCATATCTGCAATGCAAGCTATGCCGTCAGCGAAGCATGCAGAGGACAGCATATCGGGGAGCAGCTTGTGCTTGACTGCATTGAGCAGGCAAAGGCGCACGGCTTCCGCATTTTGCAGTTCAATGCCGTCGTGGAGGGGAATACCCATGCGCGGCATCTGTATGAACGGCTCGGATTTACGCAGCTCGGCACGATTGCGGGCGGATTCCGGATGCCCGACGGCAGCTATGCGAATATCTGCCCTTATTATCGGGAAGTGTAAAGAGGAAATCCTATGTTTGAATATAAACGGATCGACGGAATCGGCGAACTGAAAGCAAAAATTCCGCCGGAGCTGCAAAAATGGTATTGCTTCGGAACGATACTGGAGCTGCGATACTGCGCAAGGATGATTGATGAATACTTCTGCGATTATACCAATCAGATCGTGATGCTGCTGACGGATGCGAAACAGCAGTATAAAATCGAACTCACCTTGTATAACATCAAAGGCAATCTGAATTTTGATATGGCAAACGGGCTGTTTAGCGGCTTTATGATCGAAGAATATGCAGATCCGGCAAGCGACAATCATTTTCATCTGTATTCCGATGAGCAGGATATTGATTTCAGTCTGTACTGCGAGAAGATCAGGGCAGTATTGCGATAGAAACGGATTCCAAAGGACAATGTCCTTTGGCAGGGGAATGGGGACAGCTTCCCCATTATGAATCCGTCGGAGACATCTTATCAAACAGGAGGGCAGAGGCATGGCGCAGAAACCGCTGGTTGCGGCAGTTGTCGGGGCGACGGCATCCGGCAAGACGGCGCTCGGCGTTGAGATCGCAAAAAAATATAACGGCGAGGTCATCTCGGCGGATTCGATGCAGATTTACGAAGGGCTCGATATTGCGACTGCCAAGCCGACTGCGGACGAAATGCAGGGCATTCCGCATCATCTGATCTCGGTACTGCCGCCGGAGCAGGCATGCTCTGTTGCGGATTATGTGGAAATGGCACGCGGGAAAATCTCGGAGATTCTCGCAAAGAATAAGCTGCCGGTGATTGTCGGCGGGACAGGGCTGTATGTCGATTCGCTGCTGGACAATATTCAGTTTCCGGATATTCCGGCGGATGATGCGCTCCGTGAGACGCTGCATGCGGAAGCGGCGGCAGAGGGCAATGCGGTCATGCTGGGTCGGCTCAGAGCATGCGATCCGGAGACGGCGGCAAGGCTGCACGAGAACAATCTGCGCAGGATTATCCGCGCGCTGGAGGTCTATACGCTGACCGGCATCCCGCTCTCGGAGCATGCCAGACGCAGCCGCGAAATCCCGCCGCCGTGGGAGGTGCTGCGCATCGGCATCGGCTTTGCAGAACGTGAAAAGCAGTATGCAAGGATTCGCGCGCGCGTCGATCAGATGCTCGGGCTGGGGCTTGCCGATGAGGTCAGAGCCGAATTTGATTCCGGCAGACGGCGTGCGACCGCTGCCATGGCAATCGGCTACAAGGAGCTTCTGCCGTGGCTGCGCGGCGAGGAACCGCTTGCAGAGGGGATTCTGCGTGTCAAGCAGGAGACCTGCCGCTATGCAAAACGGCAGGGGACATGGTTTCGTCGAAATCTGCAAACAAAATGGATTATGCGGGATGAAATCTGTTCAGAGAGCCGAATTTTTGAAAACGTTGAAAAAATGTTTGAAAATACTTTGCGAAACGGCTAACTGTGTGATATAATATAATATGTGTAATTGCTGACAGGCGAAGTATGTCCTGCGGCGGCTGCACAAACATACAACCGCAAATACATATTTGGGTGTAAATATGAAAGAAATGAGGCAAGTAACCATGACCAACAAGGGACTCAATCTTCAGGACGTATTTCTGAATCAGGCGCGCAAGGAGCGCCTCCCGCTGACGATCTTCCTGACGAACGGCTATCAGTTCAAGGGCATCATCCGCGGCTTTGATTCGTTTATCGTCATTCTCGAAACCGACGGCAGACAGCAGCTTGTTTACAAGCATGCGATCTCCACGATTGTTCCGGCAAGACCGATCTCGATTCTGGACGCGATGGAGCAGCGCGAGGACGCTGAGTAAACAGCATGAACGAAATTACAACGCGAATCCTCAAATTTTTACTGCTGGTATTCGCTGTTGTACTGGCTTCGTCCATTTTCTATCACCTGTTCTATACGAACTTTGAGACCGAAAATGCGACCTATTATGAGGCCAGCGACGGTTCGAGATTTCAGGGCGTTTATGTCCGTTCGGAGACTGTCGAGTCGTATTCCGGCGCAGGTGCCGTCCGGTACTGTGTCGATGACGGCGCAAAGCTCGGCGTCGGCAGCGTGATCGCAGAGGTCTATTCCGATCCGGAGCAGATCGACCTGCGCAGACGCATTGCCGAAAAACAGGACGAGATTGCGATGCTCAGAAAAATCGAGAATCCCGGCACCAGCGAAAACGCACAGCCGGCGAATCTCGCTTCGCTGATTGACGAGCAGTATAAGAATATGATCCGGCTGCGTGAGCGGCAGGATTATTCTGCGATGAGCAGTGCGAAGCAGAATATGACCGTGCTGATGAGCACCTATGAAAAGGTAACCGGCTCCGGCGTCGATTTCAATGACAGAATCGTCGCGCTGGAGGACGAGGTTTCCAGACTGAATACGCTGCTTTCCGCGCCGGAAAAAACGATTCCTGCGAAGGAAAGTGCATATTTCGTCAGCTATGTGGACGGCTATGAGAGTATGCTCACGCCGGAAACCATGCGCACGCTGACACCGGAGCAGCTCAGCTCCGTTTCCGATGACGGCACGCTCTCTGCCGCAGGTGCAGGCGAGCAGATCATCGGCAAGCTGATCAAGGATTATGCATGGTATATTGTCGGCGTCTTTGATAACCGCAAGCTGCGGCTTTCCGAGGGCGAGTCGGCAACCGTCCGGCTGGAATCCGTGCCGCAGAACCTGACCGTGACCGTCGAATCGCTGCATTCTACCGGCGATATCGAGCGGACACAGGGCATTTTCCGCTGCGATGAGCTCACGCATGATATCGTGCAGCATCGCTCGGGGCGTGTCGAGATTGTCAGGGAAACCATTGAAGGCATCCGCGTTCCGCGTTCTGCGATCCGTTTCAAAACGATGACCGTGGAGCAGACGGACGAGGAAGGGAATGTGACGGAGGTAACGGACGACTTTATGGGCGTATACGTCTTAGTCGGCGAGACGCCGGAATTCCGCAGAATCAAAGTCGTCTACGAGGAAGATGACTACTATCTTTCCAGCCTTGATGCCGGAAGCGGCTATATCGCACTCTATGACGATATTATCGTGAAGGGAGTGATGGCGGATGGCGAATGAATTTGCACCCTGTACCGCGGAGCAGAAGCAGGCGGTTCTCGAACGGCTTGCAGTCATCCGGCAGAATATTGCAGAAAGCTGTGCCGAAGCAGGCAGACAGACCGATGAAGTGACGCTGATGGCTGTCACGAAAACTGTCTCGCCGGAGCTGATCAATTTAGCAGTTGATCAGGGCGTGCATGTGCTCGGCGAAAACCGCGTGCAGGAGTTTCTCTCCAAGCGCGATGCATACCGCAGCAGTGCAGAGGTACAGTTTATCGGGCATTTGCAGACCAATAAGGTCAGACAGATTATTGACAAGGTCTCGCTGATCCAGTCCGTGGACAGCCTGCATCTTGCAGAAGCAATCAGCAAAGCGGCGGAGCAGAACGGAATCGTGATGCCGGTGCTGCTTGAGGTGAATATCGGCGGCGAGGAGAGCAAATCCGGTGTCTCCGCACAGGAACTCCCGAAGTTGCTGGAACAGGTGCAGAAGCTCTCCGGCATCCGTGCGGACGGGCTGATGACCATTCCGCCGCCGTGCACCGACGAATCGGAGCAGATGCGGACCTTTACCGCGATGCAGCAGCTTTATCGGCAGATGCAGCAGCTTGCACCGCTCAAAATCCTTTCTATGGGCATGTCCGGCGATTATGCCGCGGCAATCCGCTGCGGTGCGACGCTCGTGCGCATCGGAAGCGCGCTGTTCGGCGCCCGGTACTATCTGCCGGCGGCGCAGCAATGATTTGATTTCAGATTGCATATCCGTAAGGGACGCTTGCGGATATGCCGGAAATATCAACCAGAAAGAAAAGGAGAATCCAGATGAAACTTTTTGACACAGTCCGTGATTTCTTCGCACCGCAGGAGGAGGATTCCTACGAAACCGAGCCGGTGCGCGAAATGAGAGATTCCCGCGACCGCAGAGAAGTCCGCGAGTCGTTCCGGGAAAGCATGCGTGAGCAGGAGGAGAGCTCTGCCCGTGAGGTCCGTCAGCCTGCATCGCTTCGTGAGAGCTACCGTCCGGAGTCTGATTTCGCACAGACAAAGCGCGATAACAAGGTTGTCAACATTCAGGCAACTGCACAGCTTCAGGTCGTTCTCGTGAAGCCGGAGGTGTTTACCGACGCCAAGCAGATCGCGGATCATCTGATCTCCAAGAAAACAGTTGTCCTCAATCTCGAGACCGCATCCGCCGAGAACAAGCGCAGAATCATCGACTTCCTCGTCGGTGTCGCATACGCAAACGGCGGCAGCCTCAAGCCGGTCGCAAATCTGACGTATATCATCACACCCTATAATGTCGGCTTCATCGGCGAGGACCTCGTCAATGAACTCGAAACCAACGGCGTAATAATGTAAGCTGATCTGATGTTATTTGAGGCGGAAGGAGAACCCCGATGATTACAGCAAAGGATATTCAGAAAAAGAAATTTGAAAAGGTCAAGTTCGGCTACAGTCCGGAGGAGGTCGATGCATTTCTCTCGCAGATTGAGAACGATCTGCGCCTGATGCAGCAGGACCTCGATGATTCCAACGATAAGATTCAGCTCCTCGCAGATAAGGTTCGTGAATATAAGGATTCCGAGGAGGATCTGAAAAATGCGCTGCTGCTCGCACAGAAGCAGGCGCGTCAGGTCGTTGCAGAGGCGGAGGAGAAGGCAAATGCGATTGTTACGGAAGCGCGTAATTCCGTCGATTCCGTGAAGTCTCAGGCGCTGATTGATTCCGAGACACAGCTGAAAAACATTTCGGCGCAGCTCGCACAGGAGAATGCTTCGCTCGTCAGAACGCAGCATCAGGTTGCAGATTTCAAGCGTGCGCTGTTCGATATGTACAAGCAGCATCTTGCGCTGATTTCCAGTCTGCCGGATTCTCCGGAGGATCTGGAGGAGGAGACCGAGGAGGTTGTTGAGATCGTCGAGGTCGAGGAGGAGGCACCTGCCGAGGCAGCGGCTCCGGCAGCAGAACAGGCTGCAACTCCGGCGGAGCAGACAGCTTCCGCTGCGGCAGATGCATTTGACGGCGTTGCACAGTCTACCTTCGGCAGCCGCCGCGATGAAACCAGACGCGACGATGTCAGAAAGCGTTTCGATTTTTAAGATGAAAGGGAACTTGCAGCGGCATAGCTGTCATGCAGGTTCCTTTTTTTATCCGGTTCGGAAAGGAGCGGAAGGTTCCCCGATATGACAGTATTTCTCGTAACTGCGGCGATTGCGCTGCTGACCGTAATCGACCAGCTGATTAAAATATGGGCGATTGCCAATTTGCAGGGACAGCCCGCAAGACCGTTTTTGCAGATCGGCAGTCTCGACTGGATGCATCTGCGCTATCTGGAAAACAGCGGCGCAGCGTTCAGTATGCTCAGCGGAAACCGCGGATTCCTGATCGTGTTCCCGCTGATTATGATTGCCGTCTGTCTTTATGCGATGCATCGCCACGGCAAAACGCGCCGCTGGCTGCAAATCGCCCTGACGCTGATTTCGGCAGGCGGACTCGGCAATCTGATCGACCGTATTTTCCGCGGCGGCAGAGTTGTCGATTATCTCGATTTTCAGCTCTGCAATTTTGCCGTATTCAATTTTGCGGATATCTGCGTGACGGTCGGCGTCGGGCTGGTGATCATCGGGCTGCTGTTCTTTGAAAAGGAGGCGCCCGAGGCGAAAAAGCTAAAAAATGCGGAGCGGATTCCCTTTGCACACACTGTCGCAGCACTGCCGGAAGCAGGCACGCTGCCGCTTGCAGGTGAACTGCCGGAGGCAGAGGCGGCACCGCTGCGCGCGGATGCTGAGGCTGCAAAAGAGGCAGCGGAGACCGAAGAACATGCCGGCACGTGAGGAGCTTCTGACCGTTCCGGCGGAGGATACGGGCAAACGGCTCGATGCATGGCTTGCCGCACAGCCCGCGCTTGCGATGACACGCTCTGCCGTCCAGCAGCTTCTGGAGCAGGGACAGATTACCCGAAACGGCAAGGCTGCGAAGAAAAATGACAAGCTGCAATCCGGCGACGAAATCCGTGTGGCGGTGCCCGAGCCGCAGACGCTCGATGTTCTGCCGCAGGATATTCCGCTGGAGATCATCTATGAGGATCCGGAACTGCTGGTCGTCAACAAACCGAAGGGCATGGTCGTGCATCCGGCGCCGGGGCATCCGGACGGCACGCTCGTCAATGCGCTGCTGTATCACTGCGCGGGACGGCTCTCCGGTATCAACGGCGTGATCCGTCCGGGCATTGTGCACCGCATCGACCGCGATACGAGCGGTCTGCTGATTGTCGCCAAGACGGACCGTGCGCATCTGGGGCTTGCGGAGCAGATCGCTGTGCATTCTTTTACGCGCGAATATGAGGCGGTCTGCTGCGGCAGATTCAAAGAGACATCCGGCACTGTGCATGCGCCGATCGGCAGAGATCCGCGTGACCGGCAGAAAATGTGCGTGATTGCGACGAATTCCAAGGATGCAGTGACGCATTATACCGTCCTGACACAGTACGAACGCCATGCGCATATCCGGTGCAGGCTCGAGACCGGCAGGACGCATCAGATTCGCGTGCATATGAAGCAGATCGGGCATCCGATCTACGGCGACGCGGTCTACGGCAAAGCGGAAAAGGGCGTGGAGGGACAGTGTCTCCATGCAAAGAAGATCGGCTTTGTGCATCCGGTGACAGGCGAATATCTCGAATTTGATTCACCGCTGCCGGACTATTTTACGGAAATACTGCGGAAGCTCTCCTGAATTGCGGAAGCTGCCGCATGATACGGGGAGTATGCTCTATGCATTTTATGTATTGTCCGGACTGCGGTGCCAAGACCGTGCCGCGGCAAATGGGCGATGACGGCGCTGTGCCGTATTGTGAGAACTGTCAGAAGCCGCTGTTTGATATGTTCAGCACCTGCGTGCTTTCTGTTGTGAAGAATCCGGCGGGGGAGATCGCGCTGATCCGGCAGAGCTACGGGCAGCAGGAGACCTTTGTCGGCGTGGCAGGCTATATGAAGCCGGGCGAGACCGCCGAGGAGGCTGCGCTGCGCGAAATCCGTGAGGAGATCGGGCTGGATGCTGCGGGACTGCGTTTTCTGTTCAGCGCATGGCATGCTGCGCGCGGGCAGCTGATGCTCTGCTTCTGTGCGGAGGCGGATGCGGCGGAGTTTCGGCTCTCGCAGGAGGTACGCGAGGCAAAATGGTTTCAGCCTGCGGATGCCTGCAATGCCGTGCGGCAGGGCAGCATCATCGAGCGCGTTGTCCGTGCAGCGATTCCTTAACAATATCATAAAAATCCGAAAAAGACCTTGAAAAAACCGACATAATTTGGTATAATAATAGAATGACAAATGATATCAGGCGCAATGCGCTTTCAGCAAAGGGATGAGAACAACATGATCGGCTTTTACAGCTATACCGTAATTCTGACATACATCGGCTTTGTATGCGGTTCGGTAGGCTTATATTTTGCTGCGAACGGCAGCACCAATATGGCAATCATCATGCTGATGCTTGCCGGATTCTGCGATATGTTTGACGGAAAGGTCGCAAAGACGAAGAAAAACCGCACGCCGGACGAATGCCGCTTCGGCATCCAGATTGACTCGCTCTCGGATATGGTCTGCTTCGGACTGCTGCCCCCGATGATTGCATTCAGTACGGGAATGCACAAGCCTATCCACATCGCCGTGTTCTGCTGCTTCAGTCTGGCAGCACTGATCCGGCTCGCATATTTCAATGTCACGGAGGAGGAACGCCAGCAGGTTACGACTGAGCGCCGAAAGGTCTATGAAGGACTGCCGGTGACCTCGGTTGCACTGATTATTCCGCTGCTGTTTGCCTTCCGGCGCGATCTGGAGGGTGTGAGCATCTCGGCGTTTCCGATGACCGCAACGGCTGTTTATGCGATTGTTGCATGTCTGTTTATTACGCGCTTTACGATCAAAAAGCCGCAGATGCGTGCCATGCTCCTGTTTGTCCTGATCGGCATTCTCGAGCTGCTTCTGCTGATTTTCAAGCACCGTCACGGCTGATCGAATGAAATCGAACAAAAGGGGAGGAATCCGTCATGTCGGAACCGAAGGATGTCAAATCGAACGCAGGTGCGCAGATTTGTGACCGTGAGGGGAATCCGGTGACGGATTCCTGTGCTTCTGAGGGCAAGCTGCTCGGGTTGCTCTACGGGACGGCACCGGGGCGCGCGGCACTCAAGGTGCTGACGAAGCCGGTTGTTTCGAAGATCGCCGGTTATGCACTGGAGCATCCGCTCTCAACGGTTGCGATTCCGCCGTTTGTCCTGAAAAAGCATATCCGGATGAGCGATTATGCGGAGGAGAAATTCCGCAGCTTCAATGCGTTTTTTACACGGCCGGTCAAGCCCTCGGCGCGCCCGATTGATACTGCGCCGGAGGTGCTTATCAGCCCCTGCGATGCCAAGCTGACGGTCGTTCCGGTCAGTGATGCGATGCATTTTACGGTCAAGGGCGCGGACTACAGCCTTGCTTCATTCCTCGGCTGCAAGCGGCTTGCGGAGAGATTCCGCGGCGGGCAGGTTCTGATTTTCCGCCTGACGCCGGACGATTATCACCGCTACTGCTATCCGGATGCCTGCGAAATCGGCAAGACGCGCTGCATCGCCGGACAGCTGCATACAGTCAATCCGGTTTCCGCCGAGCATGATGTCAAGGTCTATCACCGCAATACGCGGACGGTCACGATGCTGCATACTGCGCATTTCGGCACGATGCTGATGATCGAGGTCGGTGCCATGTTTGTCGGCAAAATCGTCAATCATCCGCACGGGGCGAAGGTTGCGCGCGGCATCGAGAAGGGCTATTTTGAATTCGGCGGCTCGACGATCGTGATTGTGCTGGAAAAGGATGCGGCAATCATCGACGCACAGATTCTTGCAAATTCCCGCAGCGGTGCGGAAACAATCGTCCGCTACGGCTCGGGCATCGGAAAAAGAAAATAAACATAACGGCAGCCTGCGTTCATCGCGGGCTGTTTTTTGTAACCAAAATGCGGCGGAATCTGTCTGAATAAATAGAGGACGTCTTCGGAAAGGGGGCAGAAAGTTATGGAGGATGAAGCGATCATTGCACTGTACTTCGCACGCGATGAACAGGCAATCACGGAAACCGAACGGAAATACGGTGTCCGCTGCCGCAAGCTCGGTCTGCGGATTCTGGGCAATTTGCAGGATGCAGAAGAATGCTGCAACGATGTATGGCTCAAGGTCTGGAATACGATACCGCCGCTGCATCCGAAGCATTTTTCTGCCTATCTGGTCAAGCTGATGCGCAATGCCGCACTCAATCTTTACGAACGGCTCCATGCGGACAAGCGCGGCGGAACGCAGACAGCGGTTCTGTTGGAGGAGCTGGAGGAATGTCTGGCGGCGCCGGATGATGTCGAGGCACAGATCACAGAAGCGGAAACCGGCGAAATGCTGCGTGCATTTCTGCGGACGGTTTCCGAGGAGGCAAGGAATATCTTTATTCTGCGCTATGTGTATATGATGCCGGTAAAAGAGATTGCGGAGCGCAATCAGATCAGCGTGAGCAAGGTAAAGGTGTCGCTTTACCGCACACGTGGGGAACTCAGGCGTTATTTGGGAGGTGAACCGTTATGAATGCAATGATGCTTTTGAAGGCAATGAGCGAGATCGCACCGGAGGATATCGAAGCTGCAATGCATTCCGTTTCGGCGGATGTTCATAAAGCAGCTGCAATGACCGCTGAAACGGCAGCGCAGCCGGAAGCGGGCAGCGTCATCCGGCAGACGCGCGTGCAGAAAGCTGCGTCCGGCGGGCAATTCCTGCGATACAGCGGGTGGATTGCTGCTGCGGCATGTCTGCTGCCGGTGCTCGGGATTGCGCTGCTGTTCGGTATGAACCGGAGCGGCTGGATGCAGGCAGCATCTTCTTCCTCAGAGCAGATTATGGAAATCACTGCAACAAAGACAGAATCGGAGACGACCGTTGCTGTGACAACCGCCGTTTCGGCGCTGCAGACAACGCAGACTGTCAGCGGAACAACTGCGGCAAAACCGGAAACCGATACGGAACCGGCAGCAGGAACGGACAGCACCGCGCAGACAGGCGCAGATACAGAGAACGTGCGGACAGAAGCACATACAACCGCGCAGACGGCATCCGATACACAGCCGACAACAACGCTGCCGCCGGATACCACGGAGCCGCCGCGTACAACAACAGCGACCGCGGCAACACAGACCGAGACCGCAGCGAGCAGCACGGAACCCGTATATGTATACACGCTGCCGGAGGTCGAAATACTCAATCCGTTTGAAAACGGCGGCATGGAGCCGAATTCGCCCGCGGATGTGATCGCGGAGCTGAGTGAAATGCCGGAGGGCAGTTTTGTTTTCCGACAGTTCCGTGAGCCGGAGGAGGCATATAATACGCATCTCCGGAATCATCTGGAGCAGAACCGCGATGTCATTGCGGTCTATACGGTTTCGGATAAATGGACAATGGAGCTGCATTCCTGGGAGGTGACAGGTTCCGGAAAGCTGAATCTTCTGATCGCACAGCCGGACGACGGGATTCATATGTTCGTCAAGGGCGTCTATGTATTTCTCATCAGCAAGCCGGACGGCGAACTGCCGGAGATTAACGAAGTCGGTGCCGGAATCATTCTGTATCCGGTGCCGGAAGTACAGGAATAAAAAAGCCGCGGAATCGGGAGAAACCTGATTCCGCGGTTTGTTTCATATGAAATATGATTATTTGACAGCCTCAAATGCCTGTGTCAGATCTTCGATGATATCATCGACATTTTCCAGACCGACGGAGAGACGGATCATGCCGGCATTGATGCCTGCGGCAACAAGCTGCTCATCGGTGAGCTGACGGTGCGTCTCCGAAGCCGGATGCAGCACGCAGGTGCGGATATCCGCAACGTGTACGACATTCGATGCGAGCTTGAGAGAATCCATCCAGTTCATAGCGGTCGTTCTGCCGCCCTTGATGACGAATGAGATGACGCCGCTGCATCCGTCCTTGAGGTAGGTCTTTGCGCGCTCATAGTACGGATCGTCCTTGAGACCCGGATAGCTGACGGATTCGACCTCCGGACGGCTCTTGAGGAACTCTGCGACCTTCTGCGCATTGATGCAGTACTGCTTCATGCGGATTGCGAGGGTTTCCAGACCGAGATTGAGATAGAATGCGGCAGTTGCGCTCGGATAGCAGCCGAAATCACGCATCAGCTGCATTCTTGCCTTGATGATATATGCCATGTTGCCGAATTCGCGGACATAGCATACGCCGTGATAGCTCTCGTCCGGCTCGGTGAACTCCGGGAACTTGCCGTTATCCCACGGGAAGGTGCCGCAGTCCACGATGACGCCGCCGCCCTGTACTGCATGACCGTCCATGTACTTTGTCGTGGAGTGGATGACGACATCCGCGCCGAATTCCTTGGGGCGGCAGAGAATCGGGGTCGGGAAGGTGTTGTCTACGATCAGCGGCAGACCGTTGTCATGGGCAAAATCTGCGAATTTTTTGATATCGAGCACAGAGAGCGCCGGATTTGCAAGTGTCTCGCCGAAGACGCAGCGGGTATTCGGCTTGACTGCCTTTTGCAGCTCCTCACGGGAAGCCTCCTGATCGACGAAAATGCACTCGATGCCGAAGCGCTTGAGCGTGACGGCGAAAAGATTGACCGTACCGCCGTAGATCGTGCCGGTGGAAATGAAGCTGTCGCCGGCGTTGCAGACATTCAGGATCGAGAGCAGGCTTGCAGCCTGTCCGCTGGTGGTGCACATGGCTGCGACACCGCCTTCGAGTGCAGCGATTTTCTTTTCGACTGCATCGACGGTCGGATTTGCGAAGCGGGAATAGATCGGTTCGGTCGGCATATCGAAGAGCGCTGCAATATGGGCAGTTGAATCAAAGGTATAGGTTGTGCTCTGCACGATCGGGACAACGCGCGGGTCGCCGTTGCCGGGGGTGTAGCCTGCGTGCAGGCATTGTGTTTCGATTTTCATGGTTGTATTCCTCCTGTAAGCGCGATGATTTCTGCGAATTGGAGCAGATATTTATATTATAGACGTTTTGCGGGCATCTGTCAAGTAATAATTCAAATTTATGGTATTGCGGTTTTTCCCTCGCGCTCTCCTTTCCTTATTCCTATCCCCCCTTGGAGACGCGGGTTCCATTTACGCCCTTTCTCTCTTCTCCTGCCTCCCGCTGCACGCTCTTCTTTTGCGGTCGATTTCTCCTGCTGCATTAGACGATTTTTTGTGCAAAGCGCTGAAAATGCTGCGATGCGGCAAAAATCGTTGTCGGATGCGGCGTTTTGTGGTAAAATAAAGAATGGACAAAAATCCGGCGCTGAATGCCGGCAGAAAGCAAAGATGAACAGAACAAAGGAGCAGACCAATGTTTACCAGATACATCGGGATTGATCTGGGTACCGCCAATACCCTGATCTATGCGCGCGGCAAGGGCATCATCATGCGTGAACCGTCGGTTGTTGCGGTCAATACCAAAACCGATCAGGCGTGCTCTGTCGGCAAAGAGGCAAAGGATATCATCGGCAGAACCCCCGGCTCGATCATTGCAGTCCGTCCGCTCAAGGACGGCGTCATTGCGGATTTCGATATCGCGGCGACGATGCTTCAGGAGCTGATCAAAAAATCATTGAAGGGGACTGCCTTTACAAAGGCGCGTGTCATTATCTGCATTCCCTCGGGCGTGACTGCCGTGGAGCGCAGAGCCGTCAAGGAGGCTGCGGAAAAGGCGGGCGCCAGACCCGTCCAGCTCGTTGCGGAGCCGATTGCGGCTGCACTCGGCGCAGGTCTGCCGATCATGGAGCCGACCGGAACCATGGTCGTCGATATCGGCGGCGGCACGAGTGAGATCGCCGTGATCTCCATGGGCGGTATTGTCGCATCGCGTTCTGTCCGCACGGCAGGCGATGCATTCGATATGGCAATCGTCAATTACATCCGCAAGAAATACAGTCTGCTGATCGGTGAACGCACCGCAGAAGCTGTCAAAATCGGCATTGGCTCGGCATTCCCCGAGGCGACCGTCACCGAAATGGAGGTGCGCGGCAGAAACCTGCTGAACGGTCTGCCGGAGAATATCATGATCTCCTCCGAGGAGGTGCGCGATGCACTCTATGAGCCGCTCTGCGACGTCATGGATGCAATCCGCGAGACGCTTGCCCATACACCGCCGGAGCTTTCCGCCGATGTCATTGAGCAAGGCATCACGCTGACGGGCGGCGGCGCACTGCTCAGAGGCATGGATAAGCTCATCAACCGCGAAACCGGTATGCCGGTCTATGTGGCGGAGTATCCGCTGGACTGCGTGGCGGAGGGTACCGGAAAGATCATCGAGAATTTTGAGGATTATGAGGAGCTGCTCGCAGAGGAAATCAAGTATTACTGATGTTTTGGACGGGATGTGCCGGAGACGGTGCATCCCATTTTTATGAAAGTGACAGAATTGTTATGCAGCAGCAATGCAGTTGTCACTTCCGTATGGTATGATTTCAGTGTTTGAGAAAACCTGAAAGCTCGCTTAAATCTTTCTTAAAATTGGCAGGGCTGCATTGACAGGCGCTGCTTTGCCGTATTATAATAGAACTGCCGCATGGGGCTGATTGCAGCACTCATGATTTGCAGCATATGAACACAATAACGGAGGGAAAACTATGTCAGCCAATGGAATCGTCAAAGGAGTCGTCACGGCGGCAGTGATCTGCGGTCTGGGCGCAGGCGGCTGGGCACTCTATAAGCACTACGGCGGTACGCAGACCGACCGTTCGGAAAAGGTCTATGTACAGAAGGTTGCAACGATCAATACCGTGGACGGCGCAAACCTGTTTGCGACCAATTTCGCGGGCGTGATTGTCGCGCAGAAAACAGTTGATGTCAAATATGATACATCGAAGCAGGTCGAGGAGATTCTGGTTCATGAGGGCGATGTTGTCAAGAAGGGCGACAAGCTCCTGACCTACAATGTCGAGCAGATTCAGCTCAAGATTGAGGAGGCGGAGCTGGAGGTCGAGCGTCTCCAGAATGAGATCAAGACCAATGAGCTCGAGATTGCTTCGCTCGAGCAGGAGCGCCGCACCGCAAACGGCGATGCACAGGTCAGCTATACAACCCAGATTCTGTCAAAGCAGTCTGACAATGCACGCAATGAATATGATATCAAGGCGAAGAATGTCGAGATCACCAAGCTGAAAAATTCGCTGAACAATGCATTCGTCACAGCGCCGATTGACGGCACCGTGAAGGATCTGAAGGAGCCGTCTGCATCGACAGAAAGCAGCATGGGCTACGGCGGCTATGATGAAAACGCCGATGTGATCATGAAGATTGCGGCGGAGGGTGACTTCCGCGTCAAGGGTGTCTTCAATGAGCAGAATGCATCCAGCATCCGCGAGGGCACAAAGGTCTTCCTCAAGAGCCGCGTGGACGGCAACGAGCGCAGCGGCGAGGTCACGGAAATCGACACCAAGCCGCAGAAGGACGATAACAGCATGTATTACGGCAATTCCGACGAGCAGACGCAGTCCTCAAAGTATGCGTTTTATGTAACGCCGGATTCGCTGGAAGGCTTTATGCTCGGTCAGCATGTCCTGATTGAGCTGGACAACGGTCAGAATGACGAGAACAAGAAGGAGGGCGTCTGGCTTTACAGCTCCTTCGTGCTCTGGGACGGCGACCAGAACTATGTCTGGGCAAAGAACAGCCGCGATCAGATTGAAAAGCGCATTGTGACCCTCGGCGAGATTGATGATGAGCACAATGACTGCCAGATTCTTTCCGGTATTGATATTGATGATTACATTGCCTATCCTGCCGATTATATCGAAGCAGGCATGAAGACCACGACCAACCAGTCCGATAAGGATATCCCCGAAAACGTCGGCAATGATATGATGGACGGCGGCATGGAAGACGGCATGGAAGGCATGGGTATGGAAGACGGCATGGGTATGCCGGATAACGTCGTTTATGATGAGGACGGCAACATGGTCTATACCGATGAAGACGGCAATGTCTATAAATTCGACGCCGAGGGCAATATGATCGAGGGCGGCGAGGAACTCTTCGCTGAGGACGGTGAAATGTCGGATGCGGAAGGCGATGCCGATGCAGAAGGGATGAAGGACGAGCCGGTGCCGGAGGATGAACCGCAGCAGGAAGCAGAAGCGGAACAGCCCGAAGAAAACTGACAGGAGACATGAGATATGGTATTTGAACTGAAATCAATTTACAAGGATTATATGCAGGGCAAGGAAGCCGTGCCGGTACTCAAGGATATTACGATGTCCGTCGATGAAGGTGAGTATGTTGCGATCATGGGACCGTCCGGTTCTGGCAAATCCACGCTGATGAACATTATCGGCTGCCTTGACAAACAGACCAAGGGATTCTTCATTTTCGATAAAACAGATGTCATGGGCTGCTCGGACAAGGAGCTCTCCGAAATCCGCAACAACAAGATCGGATTCGTCTTCCAGAATTTCAATCTGCTGCCCCGTCAGTCCGCGCTGGAAAATGTCGAGCTGCCGCTGCTCTATGCAGGCGTTCCGAAGAAGGAGCGCAAGGAGCGTGCAATCGCGGCGCTCAAGCGCGTCGGGCTCGAGGACAGAATGTATTTTAAGCCGACCCAGCTCTCCGGCGGTCAGAAGCAGCGTGTCGCAATCGCAAGAGCAATCGTCAATAAGCCGCGTCTGCTGCTTGCCGATGAGCCGACCGGCGCACTCGATACGAAATCCGGCGATCAGGTCATGGAGCTTTTCAAGGAGCTGAATGACGAGGGCGTGACCGTTGTCATGATTACGCATGAACCGGATATTGCAAAGTGTGCAAAGCGCGTAATGTATATCCGTGACGGACAGCTGCATGACGGTGCATTCAATACCAGAGCTGTCGGCGCAGATCAGCCGGCGGCTGCATCGGAAACGGCGGCTGAGGCTGCTCCGGCAGCGGGAACGGAGGAGGCGGCTGAGGCATGAAAAAAGCGATTATCGCGCTGCTCTGCCTTGCCCTGATCTGCGGCGGCGGTTATTTCGGATACCGTCAGTATGAAAAAAGCCGCGATGAGAAAAAAATCGTCGATGTCGTGCCGGTCAGCATGATGGCGCAGTCTTCGGATATGTTCATGTATGACGGAAGTGATACATGGGGCTATATCAGCGCCGCGAATGCGCAGAAGGTCTATGTCGATACCGATAAGCTCGTGAAGACGGTCTGTGTCAAGCAGGGACAGGAAGTCAAAAAGGGCGACACGATTCTCGAATATGATATGACGGTCGTCGATCTTGAACTGACACAGAAGGAAAATCAGGTGCAGGTGATTGAGCAGGATATCAAAATGGCGCAGAAGGAGCTTGCAAAGCTCCGCGGCATGCATCCTTCCGAGGAGAGACCTGAGCCGGATCCGGAACCGGATCCTGAGCCGGAGCCGGACCCGGATCTGCCGCAGATCGTCACCGTTCCCGAACTGACCGGTGCATTGCAGCCGGTTTCCGGAAGCGGCGCACCTGCCGATCCGCTGGTCTTCAACTGCGGCACGGAGACGGTTGTCCGCAAGGCATTCATGACAGCGCTTGCAGGCACGAAGCGTACCGCTTCTCTGCGCGTTTACGATGAAAACAGCTGCTTCCTCTTCCAGTGGATCATCTCCGGCGAGCAGATCAAGCTCGCAGAGACGGCGGACTGGAACGTCACGGACGGCGTGAATATTGATCCGGAGACGGGCGGTATTTCGGTCAGTCCGGACGGTGTGCTGCACGGACAGCTTTCCTTTGCGCTGCCGCAGCCGGATATGCAGGATATGCCCGAGGAGCCGGATGAACCGGAGATGCAGGAGCCGGAGCTCCCGCAGATGCCCGATTACGGCGATGATTATATGTATTCGCGCAAGGAATTGCAGAAGCAGATCACCGCACAGGAGAATCAGATCAAGACCCTTGAGCTGAATCTGAAATCTGCAAAGCTGGCGTTTGAAACTGCAAAAAAGCAGAAGTCGGACGGCAAGGTCGTTGCGACAATCGACGGCATCGTCAAGAAGATCGGCAAGAGCTCTGATGAAGCGGGCGAGGAGCCGGAGCAGCAGGAACAGCCCGATATGCAGGAGCAGGACCCCTTTGCCGAGCCGACAGAGGATGACAACGCATTTGCGGTCATTGAGGGCGCGGGCGGTGTCGAGGTCATCTGCGAGGTGCCGGAGCTGTCGCTGGCAGAGCTGCCGGTCGGCACAATCCTCAATGTGCAGTCCTACCAGAACGGTGCATTCACCGAGGCGGAGGTCACTTCCGTTGACGAGGAGCCCACTGCCTACAGCGCAAATCCGTGGCAGGCAAATCCGAACAGCTCGATGTATCATCTGCATGCGAAGCTCAGAGATTCAACGGATTTCGTCATCGGAAACGGTGTCAATGTCACGGTGCCGAAGGATCAGAAGGATGCCGGCAAGAGCAAATCCGTCTATCTGCCGATCCACTATATCCGGCAGGAGGGCGGCGACTATTACATCATGAAGGCAGATGAAAATGACCGCCTTGTCAAGCAGTATGTCAGCGTCGGACAGATTCTCTGGGGCTACTACATTGAGGTCACCGGCGGTCTGGATGTCAAGAATGACCGCATCTGCTTCCCGTTCGGCACCGATGTCAAGGAGGGCGTGAAAACGCAGGATTCCTCCGAGGTGCTCTATCCGTCCAATTACTGATACGATCACATATTTTGATTCAGCATGCAATATGAAATAAGAATTTGGAGAGACAGTAATGTTTGAAAATATCAGGCTCTCTTTGCAGGGCATCTTATCGCATAAGATCAGGTCATTCCTGACGATGCTCGGTATCATCATCGGTATTGCGGCGATTATCGCAATCGTCTCAACGATTGAGGGTACGAACGCGCAGATTAAGAATAACCTGATCGGCGCCGGAAACAATACCGTCACAGTGCAGCTCATGCAGGGTGAATGGCCCTATGATTTTTCGTATAATGCGCCGCCCGAGAATGTCCGGATGATTTCGGAAAAGTATAAGCAGCGCATTCTCGATCAGAAGGAGATTTCCGCCTGCACGCTCTACCGCACGCGCAGCAATGCGGAAAGCGTCTGGTATGTCGATCAGCGTCTGGAATCCTCCTCGATCATCGGCATTGATGAGGATTATCTCAGTACAATGGGCTATGAGATCGCAGAAGGCATCGGCTTTACGGACGAGCAGTATCATGATTTTTCAAAGGTGCTGCTGGTCGATTCCTCGATTGAGCGCGGACTGTTCAACGGGGAAAGCCCGATCGGCAAGGTCATTGACATTTACGGCGAGCCGTTTACGATTATCGGTGTTGTCGCAAAGCGTTCGGGCTTTGAACCGACGATCAACAGCGTCGATGATTACTTTATGTATAACCAGACGACGAGCGGTCAGATTTTCATGCCGACAAATGACTGGGGCATCTGCTTCCGCTATGACGAGCCGCAGAACTGCGTGGTGCAGGCGGTCGATACCGACAGCATGACCATGGCAGGCAAGAAGACGGCGGATATCCTCAATGAGAATGTCCGCAAGATGTCTCTGGACGGCGAGGGCGAGACGGAGAATCCGGAGCTCGGCATGGGTTCGGTCGAATACAAGAGCGAAAGCCTGCTCGAACAGGCAAAGGCTTTGCAGGACCTCTCAAAATCCACGAATAATATGCTGATCTGGATTGCGAGCATTTCGCTGCTGGTCGGCGGCATCGGCGTTATGAACATCATGCTGGTGTCCGTCACGGAGCGTACCAGAGAGATCGGTCTGAAAAAGGCGCTCGGCGCACGCAAAAAACGTATCCTTGCACAGTTCCTGACGGAGGCATCCGTTCTGACGAGCATCGGCGGTCTGATCGGCGTACTGTTCGGCATAGCCTTGTCAAAGATCATAGCGAATCTCGCCGAGGTGCCGGTATCCATATCAACCAAGGCGATTGTGGTATCGGTTGTGTTCTCGACGGTTGTCGGTATCGTATTCGGTCTGCTGCCTTCGATCAAGGCTGCAAACCTCAACCCGATTGACGCACTGCGTTATGAATAACAGAGAATTATACGGAACAGGGAAAATGAAATAAGAAAAAGCCTGCGGTTACAGCAATCGCAGGCTTTTCTGCGTATTGACAAGCCGCGGGTTTTGTGCTATAATGTAAAATGCATAATTATGGCAGGAGTTAAAGAGAACAGCTCCCGTCAAGAAAAGGTGAGTGAAAGAATGAAGTATCAAGAGCTTGCAGGAAAGCCGGATATCACGGAAATTCAGGAGAGTATTCTGAAATTCTGGAAGGATGAATCGGTTTTCGAGAAATCCGTCAACAAGGAGAATGCAGAGGAAGTCGTATTCTATGACGGTCCTCCGTTCCCGACCGGAAAGCCGCACCACGGCACGATCCTCGTCTCCTTTATCAAGGACCTGATCGCCCGTTACTGGACGATGCGCGGCTATAAGGTCCCCAGAGTCTGGGGCTGGGACTGCCACGGTCTGCCGATTGAGAATCAGGCAGAGGTACAGCTCGGCATCAATGATAAGAACATTATCGAGAACAGCCTCGGCATCGACAAATTCAACGAGAAGTGCTATGAGATCGTCTCCGGCAATAACGAAGCATGGAAGGAATATGTCGAGCAGATGGCGCGCTGGGTCGATTATGACGGCGCCTACAAGACCATGAACCCCACCTTTATGGAGAGCGTCATGTGGGCATTCAAGCAGTGCTATGACAAGGGTCTGATCTACCGCGACTACCGCGTCACGCCCTACTGCACACACTGCGAGACCTCGCTTTCCATTTCCGATACCCGTGAATCCGATTCCACACGTCCGCGTCAGGACCGCTGGATTATTACGAAATTCCGCACCGATGAGGTGATCGACGGCAAGACCGTGTTCTTCCTCGCATGGACGACCACGCCGTGGACACTGCCCTCGAACCTCTGCCTTGCAGTCGGTGAAGTACTTGATTATTCCTTTGTCGATGTCGGCGGGGAAATCTTCATCGCCTGCACGAACGTGCTCCCGAAATATGAAAAAATCTTCGGCAAGAAGCCGGTCATTCTGAAATCCTGCAAGGGCTCCGAGCTCGTCGGCAGAACCTATGAGCCGCTGTTCCCGTATTTTGCACAGCTGAAAGAGCAGGGCGCATTCAGAGTTGTCACGGCGGATTATGTCGGCTCCGATGAGGGTGTCGGTATTGTTCATACCGCGCCGGCATTCGGTGAGGATGACTACTGGACCTGCAAGAACAACAATATTCCGCTGGTCAATCCGGTCGATGCCAAGGGCAGATTCACCGAGGAAATCACCGACTTCTATGAGAAGGACGGCGAGAAGAACGTCATCGAGATGAATCCGACCGTCATCCGTTTCCTCTATGATGCAGGCAAGGCTGTCGCAGACGGCACGATTGAGCATAACTATCCGCACTGCTGGCGCTGCAAGCGTCCGCTGATTTACAAGGCAATGGATGCATGGTATTTCAATGTCGGCAAGATCAAGGATAAGCTCATCGCCTACAATGAGGACATCAACTGGGTGCCGGAGACCGTCAAGCACGGCAGATTCGGCAAGTGGCTGGAAAATGCCCGCGACTGGAATATCTCCAGAAACCGCTACTGGTCTACGCCGATTCCGATCTGGGAGTGCGATACCTGCGGCGACAGAACCGTACTCGGCAGCATTGACGAGATCGAGCAGGCAAGCGGCGTCCGCCTGACAAACCTGCACCGTCAGTATATGGACAAGGTCACCTTCAAGTGCACCTGCCCGGGCTGCAACGGTACAAAGGTGCGTGTGCCGGAGGTTCTGGACTGCTGGTTTGAGAGCGGCTCGGTGCCGTTCGCACAGAAGCACTATCCCTTCGAGAACAAGGAATGGTTCGATTCCCATTTCCCGAGCGATTTCATCGTCGAGTACACCGGTCAGATTCGCTGCTGGTTCTATTATCTGCACGTTCTCTCCGTTGCGCTGTTTGACAAGCCCTGCTTCTCGAACTGCGTCGTACACGGCACCATTCTCGCAAAGGACGGCAAGAAGCTCTCCAAGTCCTCGAAGAACTATACCGACCCGATGCTGCTGATGAAGCAGTACGGCACGGATGCATTCAGACTGTATCTCTATCAGACGAATGCCATGCTGATCGGCGATCTGCTCTTTGATGACAACGGCATTCAGGATGCATATCAGCAGATCATTCTGCCCTACTGGAATGCCTGCAATTTCTTCATTTCCTATGCAAATATCGACGATTTCAAGCCGGAGACGCTGACGCCGCCAAAGAGCGACAATCAGCTTGACCGCTGGATGCTCGCAAAGCTCTATGAGGTCACGGAAACGATCCGGACGAATATGGATGCATATTTTGTCAACAAGTATGTTGACAGCCTGATCGAGCTGGTAGACGG
>JAEEGL015557427.1_pt1 | contig 31607 bp, 21 predicted proteins | sample 9134231 | NCBI WGS metagenome assembly JAEEGL01 (sample SAMN16246548, study PRJNA631951) | gut metagenome | biome: gut microbiome; feature: rumen; material: fiber-attached | host: Bos | place: Iran: Karaj | collected 2018-10 | reverse complement strand
CAGGCAATGCTTTCTGGAAGCAGATCTTCAAAGGCCTTGCGGAGAATCCATTTTTCCATTCGCTGTTTACCGTCTGGAAGTTTAATGTTCATCTTGTCGCTTGGATTGAGTCCCATAGCGATATCAATAAATTCTTTATCAAGGAAAGGAACGCGTCCTTCAACACCCCAGGCCATAAGAGATTTGTTAGCGCGGAGACAGTCGTAAAGGTGAAGCTTGCTCATTTTGCGAACCAGCTCTTCGTGGAACTCCTGAGCATTTGGAGCCTTGTGGAAGTAAAGGTAACCGCCGAAAAGTTCGTCACTACCCTCGCCCGAAAGTACCATCTTGATTCCCATAGATTTGATTACGCGGGCAAGCAGGTACATTGGAGTTGAAGCGCGAACGGTTGTGATGTCGTAAGTTTCGATATGGTAGATTACATCAGGAAGGGCATCGAGGGCTTCCTGAATTGTAAAGTGAACTTCGTGGTGAACAGTGCCGATATAGTCTGCGGCCTTCTGTGCTGCGATGAGGTCTGGAGAACCTTCGAGTCCAACTGCAAAGGAGTGGAGCTGTGGCCACCAGGCTGCTTCCTTGCTGTCTGTTTCGACACGCTTCTTGCTGTATTTCTGAGTAACGGCTGCAATGATTGATGAATCGAGGCCACCACTCAAAAGAACGCCATATGGAACGTCTGACATAAGCTGAGCTTTAACGGCTGCTTCGAGACCGTTGCGAACCTTTTCGATAACGGACGGGTTGATAACTTCACCTTTGTCGTCAGTTGCTTTTGGTGAATTTTTAACTGCGTCGAAAGTCTCCCAATCGCGGTGATACCAGCGGGTTGGTTTTTCATTCTTTGAATAAAAGTAGTGACCGTTCGGGAATTCTTCGATTGTCTGGCAGTCGCCTTCAAGCGCTTTGAGCTCGCTTGCTACGTAATAACGGCCTGCCTTGTCCCAACCCTGATACAACGGAATAACTCCGATTTCGTCACGGGCAATGAGGTAAACATCGTTTTCACTGTCATAAAGTGCAAATGCAAAAATGCCCGAAAGTTCTTCGATCATCGCTGTAAAATCACCGGAAGCGCGGTACTTTTTATAAAGAGGAATTATTACCTCACAGTCGCTTCCTGTACGAAACTTATATTTTCCCTCAAACTGGGCACGGATTTCCTTGTGATTGTAGATTTCGCCGTTTGCTGCAAGAATGATTTTTTCATCATCGCTTACAAGCGGTTGTTTTCCAGAAAGAGGGTCTACAATTGAAAGACGCTCATGACTCAAGATTGCATTATTACCGGTATAAACACCACTCCAATCCGGACCACGATGGCGAATCTTTTTAGACATCTCAAGAACCTGCGAGCGCAGTTCTTCCTTAAGACCTTCTGCAATCGGTGCGCTGCCGCTAGCCAAGTCAAAACAACCTACAAAACCGCACATATAAAACCTCCAAAAAAAGAGGCCGTAGACAATACCTCGCAAGTTGCAAAATATTATCTACGACCTCATTGCCGTTGGAGTAGTTATACTCCAACAGCATTTTTTTGTCAATTACACAAGCCGAAGCGGCTAATGACCCGTTTTGAAGCAAATCACAGATTAACAAAAAAAGCGGCCTGTACTCGGCATGGATTCATGCAGTATCGGCAGCTTTTTATTTAGAAATCATTTTGCCTGAACAATTACATGCAGTACCTTTGTCTTCTGCTTGTTAAAAATGCGAGAGAATTCAAAATTTATTACCTTCTGCACAATCTTTGGTTCAAGTTCATGACTACGTACTGAAACTGTCAATGATTGAATAGGATTCAATGTTTCAACAGCTGTCTGCTTAAAATCAGGAGAATACAAATTTTCCAGATATTTTTTAAGAGTTTGTGTCTTATCACGCGGAAGAATTCTTGCCATAAGAAGTAAAAAGTTATAGTTCTCTGGATTCGGGCAGCCCAAAATGCGTGGGGTTGATTCAGAATACTGAGGACTGATATTCCATTGTGCATCAATCATAAAAAGTGCGTATGGGATTGACTTCATAAGAGCACCAAAGCTTTCTTCACTTAAAGACGATTCTTCAAGTTTTTGCATTACATCATTATACAAGGAAGAAATCTGACCGATTTCTGTAAAAGGTTCTACAGGAAGCCGTATAGAAAGATCTCCGGTTACTGCCTGTTCCTTCATTTTTGCATATACATCAAAAATTTCTGTAGAAGCACCATGTTCAACAATGTTGAGCCCTTTGTCTTCATCTTCAGAAGAAACACGCAACGGAATAATCTTGCTCAGAATCCAGAAGCCTATTAACGAAAGTCCAAAAGCCCATACACCACAGGCTGTAACTCCTATTAGCTGAGCAAGAAACTGGCTGCCATAAATCGGATTTGTACCCAAAAGTTCAGGCTGTCCGAAGATTCCAACAGCAAGTGTTCCCCAGACACCGGCACAAAGATGAACCGGAACTGCACCGACTGCATCATCTAATTTCAGTTTTTCCAGAATGAAAGCTCCTATAAGCATTACAATGCCGCCCACAGCACCTATTATTGCCGCTGCGCCGGGAGTAACACAATGACAGTTTGCAGTAACTGCAACAAGTCCTGCCAATGTTCCGTTTATTACAAAGTTCACATCCGGAATCTTTTTAAATGTCCAGCCGACAAACAAGGCTGAAAGCATACCAGTAGCAGCACCAATACAAGTGTTCAGCAGAACCTGTGGAACAATGTCATTAAAAGCGAGAGTCGACCCGCCGTTAAAACCAAGCCAGCCGAACCATAGAATAAATACGCCGGCAACTGTCATAGGAACATCACATCCCTGTATCTCGCGTGGTTTCTCATCTTTCGGGAACCTGCCCTTTCTTGCACCTAGAATAATAATTCCTGCAAGACCTACATAACCACCGACAGAATGAACAACCGTAGAACCGGCAAAATCAACAAATCCGAGTTTATAAAGCCAGCCTTGTGCATCGGAAATAAACGAAGGCTGAATTCCTGCCCAAGCCCAATGTCCAAAAATCGGATAAATTATAAGCGACATTAAAAAAGTTGAAATGATGTAAGATGAATATTTCATTCGTTCTGCGACTGCACCAGAAACAATTGTTGCACTGGTTGAACAGAACATGGCCTGAAAAAATAAAAAGGTACCTGCATTAAAATCAATATTCATTCCAGCTCCAGGAATAAAACCTGAACATCCTATAAAACCATCAAAAGACGTTCCGAACATAAATGCAAAACCTACAATCCAATAAACAAAAAGAGAGATGCCAATATCTGTAAGGTTTTTTATGGCAACGTTAATGCTGTTTTTTTCGCGTGTAAGACCAGATTCCACCATCGAAAAACCAGGTTGCATAAAAAAAACTAGAGCACCTGATATAGCAACCCACATTGCGTCCACAATACTATTCATAAAGAACCTCCATAAAATTTACCACATTAAAATATAGCCACCCGTTTCCGCGGGTGGCTATGGATGATTACCAAGCTATATCAAATTAGTCCTGCAAAGCTTCGTAACCTTCTTCGCCGGTACGTACTTTTACTACATTCTGGACATCGTATACGAAAATCTTTCCATCACCGATATTGCCTGTGTAAAGAACTTCCTTAGCGGCTGCAACAACCAGATCTACAGGAACTTCGCTTACTACGATATCAACCTTGATCTTTGGAAGCAGGGTCATATCCATTTCGACACCACGATATTTCTGAACGTTTCCGTGCTGCTGGCCGCAGCCAAGTACGTTTGTAACTGTCATACCTGTTACGTTGATGTCGTTCATTGCTTTCTTAAGTTCATCAAACTTGCTCTGGCGCGTGATGATTGTTACCATATGGAACTTTGCATCAGGGCGGGCCGTTGCCTTTGTGACAGGTACTGCTTTTTCAACAGGAACTTTAACATCATCGCCACCGGCAGCACCTTCGGTCATAACCTGAGGAGCCATAATGAATCCTGCGTAACTTGAATCAATACCATGCTCAAGTTTGTCAAGACCAATGATTTCTTCTTCACGGCTTGCGCGCAAACCATGGAGTTTCTTAATCAGACTGAATGTAATAATCATACAAACTGTTGTTCATGCAACGATTGTGAATTCGCCAAGAGCCTGAACACCAAGATGCTGGAAGCCACCACCGTAGAAAACACCGCTATCTACATTGAACAAACCGTCTGACAAAGTACCCCAGATTCCGTTTGCAAGGTGAACTGCAACAGCACCAACCGGGTCGTCGATATGCAGTTTAAGGTCAAGCCCTTCTACAACAAGTACAACAATAATACCGGAAACAATACCGATGATACTTGCACCAAGTGCATCTACAGTCGCACATGTCGGTGTAATAGCTACAAGACCAGCCAAAGAAGCGTTCAAAGTCATAGAAACATCAGGTTTGCCGTTCTTGAACCAGGTAAACAGCATTGTAGTAACAGCAGCAACAGCCGGAGCAATTGTTGTTGTTGTGAATACTGCAGCCAAACCACCTACGCCAAGAAGCTGTGTACAAGCCGCACCGTTGAATCCGTACCATCCGAACCAGAGGATAAAGGTACCTAAGGCACCCAAAGTCAGAGAGTGACCAGGGATAGCGTGAACTTTAGTAACTTTTCCGTTTTCGTCGTAATCATACTTACCGATACGTGGTCCAAGGAACATTGCACCAATCAAAGCAGCTGTACCACCAACTGAATGGATTGCAGCACCACCGGCAAAGTCTACGAAACCAAGCTGAACGAGCCAGCCCTGCGGGTTCCAAACCCAACCAGCTTCAATAGGATAAACAACTGCACTGATAACAGCCGAATAGATACAATATGCGCTGAATTTTGTGCGTTCAGCCATTGAACCGGAAACGATTGTTGCAGCTGTAGCACAGAATACCAAATTGAACACGAATGAGGACCAGTCACCGTCTGCAAAGTTCGTGAACAACTGTAAATCCGGTTTTCCTATAACACCGAAAAAATAATTCTCGCTCATCATCAGGCAGAATCCGAGCAACATAAAACAAGGCGTTCCGATACAGAAATCCATCAGGTTTTTCATGATGATATTTCCCGCATTCTTTGCCCTTGTAAATCCTGTTTCAACCATTGCAAAACCGCACTGCATAAAGAATACCAGTGCAGCACCGATTAAAAACCATACACTCCAAACTTCACTCATAGTTTTCCTCCAAAAAATAACGGCGATAAAATCAGAATCAATGTACGGTGCACTGCGTACACTATTTCGACTTCATCGCCGTCTAAAAAAAACGCCGCGTATTCTGGACAGAAAACGCGGCGCCTTTGCCGAAATTAATTTACAGACTTTTTATCTGTGAATTTGTGTTACAAATATCACAAATAAAAAAAGCGTCGCAGACCTAAATCTACGACGCCTTTGCCTTAGTTGTTTTATTTATAGCGAATTCTAAAAAAAGAGTCAATATGTATTTGTAGATTTTTTTATTCTTGCCCGTAGTGATTTTTCGTTGTATGCTTAAAAGCGGAGCAGAAACATCGTACAACATCTATGACCAAACGAAAACGAATTCCAATCATTACAAAGAAAGTCGCTGTAGCCGTTATGATTTCCGGTTTTTTACTTTGTTCGGCTATCGCCTTTGTGGGCTACCATTCTTTTAAAAGGCAATTCCGCCAGCAGTATGATACAAACATACGCTCAATCGCTTCGGCAGCGTGTGAGTGCCTGAATCCGGATCAGTTTGAAACATACCTTGCAACAGGCCAAAAAGACGAAAAGTGGAATAACATAAAAACGATACTGCAGTACTTTGTAGACAAATTTGAATTGAACCTGCTTTATGTTTCTTCCGTAAAAGGACCGCATTATAAAGATATCACATATATTTACAACCCGGTAAAAAAAGGTGGAAAATGGACGGAATTTTCGTTTCTTTACAACGAGCACTATGAAGAACCGACTTATAATTCCAGCGCCAAACAGGTTTTCGAAAAAGGCAAAACAGTAGTACGGCACACGTTCAAAACACGAAGCGGTTCACATATAACGGCGATGATTCCTGTATACAATTCCAACGGCAAAATAGTTGCCGTTTTGGGAGCACAAAAATCCATTCAGGAATATGTAGATGCAGGACGAGACTTTATGCACTTGATTGTTCTTGTCGAAATTATTTTTGCAATACTTTTCTTCCTTCTATTTACAATGTATTTCAGTATCTCTTTTATAAGTCCGATTACGCAAATTACACACGAAACGGATCACTTTGCTTCATACGGCGGCGAACCTTCTGACAGTCTGCTGAAAATCAAAAACAAGGATGAAATCGGAACACTTGCACATTCTGTTCATCAGATGGAATACGATGTTTACAAAAATATAAAAGAACTCACAAATGTTACCGCCGAAAAAGAGCGAATAAGCACGGAGCTGAATCTCGCCGCAAAAATCCAGCTTGGGATGCTGCCCGTCGGTTATCCAGCTTTTCCGAATCGCACAGATTTTGACCTTTCCGCTATTATGAGCCCCGCAAAAGAAGTAGCCGGAGATCTTTACGATTACAAACTTCTTGACGAAGACCATCTTTTGCTTGTAGTAGGCGATGTTTCCGGCAAAGGTGTTCCGGCGGCACTGTTTATGGGAAAATGTAAAACGGTAATAGATTCATATTCACCTTATACTTCTCCGCTCGGAATAATGAAAGGAACAAACAATCAGCTTTGCAAGGGAAATGCAACCGGATTATTCGTAACATGCTGGCTCGGTATCCTTACTTTCAGTACAGGAGAATTGAAGTATGTCAATGCGGGACACCCACAGCCGATTTTGTATCATGCAGGAAAATTTTCTTTTCTGCAGGAAAAGCCAAATCTTTTTCTTGGTACTATGGAAGATTTTCCGTATACGGAACACACACTTTCCTTGGAAAAAGGAGACCGGTTGTTCATATACACAGACGGCGTAACAGAAGCTACAAATTCTGAAGAAAAACTGTTCGGTGATGACAGACTTTTACGAACAATGAACACAACAGAAAATCTTTCTGCACCAGAAACTCTCAAAAAGGTACGAGAGTCAATTGACATCTTTGTGGGCAATGCCGAACAATTTGACGACATTACAATGTTGGATTTTATCTGGAAAAAATAAAGAAAGGCTGACTGACCTGTCACAGAACAAATCAGCCAGCCTAAGGAATATACGAAGGTCTTATATTATCTTACACTAAACAGCAAATCTCCATAGCTCGGGAACGGCCACAACTCTTTTGGTGTGATTGTTTCAAGTTCATCAGCACAAAGACGCAGTTCGTTCATAGCGGCAAATACATGCTCGCGGTAGAAGAACGCAGTTTTGCTTGAATCGCCTGATTCCGTAATCTTCTTTGCTTCAAGAACTTCCTGTTCAAGCTTTTCAGTCTTGTTGTAGATGCAGCTTGTAAGGCATGAAACCTTTTTAAGCATGGCGCTTTCATAAGTAGTGTCACACTCACCGCATGCAGCCTTTTTAAGACTGATAGTTTCTGCCAATTTGTTTGCATACTTGCTTGCAGCCGGCAGAATATCTTTTTTAGCCATCTCAAGCATTGTTTCTGCTTCGATGTTGATAATCTTTGAATAGTTTTCGTTGTGAATCTCGAAGCGGCTTGTAAGTTCAACCTTGCTGTAAACACCGAATTTTTCGAATACCTTAACGTTCTTTTCGTCAAGGATGTGTGGAAGAGCTTCCGGTGTAGACTTGAGGTTATAAAGTCCGCGCTTCTCAGCTTCCTTAACCCATGAATCATCATAACCGTTTCCGTTGAAAATGATTCTCTTGTGCTCTTTTATTGTCTTAAGGATGAGATCGTGGAGGTCTTTCTTAAAGTCCTTTGATTTTTCAAGAATATCAGCAAACTCGCTCAATTCCTGTGCAACAACAGTATTCAGGAATACGTTTGCACAAGCAATTGATTCGTTTGATCCAAGCATACGGAACTCAAACTTGTTTCCGGTAAATGCAAATGGTGATGTACGGTTACGGTCTGTTGTATCCTTGTTAAAGTCAGGAAGAACAGTAACACCAATCTGCATTTTTTCTTTTTCGTGCTTTCCGTAAGGTTTGCCCTGTTCAATGCATTCCAAAATATCACTGAGTTCATCACCCAAGAAGATAGAAATGATTGCTGGAGGTGCTTCGTTTGCTCCAAGACGGTGGTCATTTCCGGCAGATGCAACAGAAATACGGAGTAAATCCTGATATTCATCAACACCCTTGATAATTGCACATAGGAACAAAAGGAACTGCGCATTCTGATCCGGTGTTGCACCAGGGTCAAGGAGGTTCTTTCCAGTATTTGTAGAAATAGACCAGTTGTTATGTTTACCGCTTCCGTTTACACCGGCAAATGGTTTTTCGTGAAGCAGACATACCATACCATGACGGGCTGCAACCTTTCTCATCATTTCCATTGTAAGCTGGTTGTGGTCACACGCAATGTTTGTTGTACTGAAGATTGGTGCCAACTCGTGCTGCGCAGGGGCAACTTCGTTATGTTCAGTCTTGGCAAGAATACCAAGTTTCCAGAGTTCCTTGTTCAAATCCTTCATGAACTCCTGAACACGTGGTTTAATCATACCAAAGTAGTGATCTTCGAGTTCCTGTCCTTTAGGAGCTTTTGCACCAAACAAAGTACGTCCTGTATAAATCAAGTCTTCACGCTTGTCGTAAACTGATTTATCTACAAGGAAATATTCCTGTTCCGGACCTACAGTAGTTTTTACAGACTTAACAGCTTCGTTTCCGTCAAAAAGTTTAAGAACACGAACTGCCTGCTTGCTGATTGCCTGCATAGAACGGAGCAATGGAGTCTTTTTATCAAGAGCTTCACCTGTGTAAGAACAGAAAGCAGTTGGAATACAAAGTGTACCGTCTTTGATAAATGCATAAGAAGTCGGATCCCATGCTGTGTAACCGCGTGCTTCGAATGTTGCACGAATACCGCCGCTCGGGAAACTTGAAGCATCAGGTTCTCCCTGAACAAGTTCCTTACCGCTGAACTCCATGATAACTTTTCCATCGCTTGTCGGTGCAATAAAGCTGTCATGTTTTTCAGCAGTGATTCCTGTAAGCGGCTGGAACCAGTGTGTAAAGTGCGTAGCACCTTTTTCGATAGCCCAGTCTTTCATTGCATTAGCAACAACTGTTGCAACTGAAGCATCCAGCTTTTCGCCGCCTTCGATAGTTCTCATCAGCTGCTTGTATGTATCCTTAGGCAGCCTGTTTTTCATAACCGTTTCATTAAAAACGTTCTCGCCAAAAATAGGTGTAACTTCGTCCATAACATTCTCCTTTTTTGCAATAAAAAAAGCCACAAAAATCTTTGGAGCGTCCTCCAAAAACATTTGTGGCTTCTTTGCCAAATTCAGTTTAAAACAAAAAAGGTCGCAAAAGTACTACTTCTGCGACCTCATTGCCGTTTGATAGTTCCTTTATACAATTTCAAAAAAAAAATGTCAAGGGTTTTTTGCTAATTTCTCATACTTGCAAATCCAACATCGCTTTAATATAATAGATTCAACTTATATAGTATAAGGCTTATGGATTTTTCAGAACAATTAATTTTGAGTACTATGCTAGTCTTGCAGGGAATCTGCTGGATTCTGGCATTAATGACTGCATTTACACAAAATCTTTCAAAATCACGGAAATTCGCTCTTCTTCTTTTGGAAATTAATTCCGCCTTACTGCTTATTTCCGATCTTTTTTTCTATAGTTACGAAGGCGTTCCGGGAATATTTGAATGGTGGGCAGTCAGAATTTCAAAATTCGGCACTTATTTTTTCACCATTTTATGCATTTATTCTTTTAATCTTTATCTTACAACACTTTTTAAAAATGAAGCCTCTCTCAAAAAGCTGCCCGAGAGGATTAGATTTGCAGAACTCTTTATAGCTTTAGGTTTGATTGTTCTTACAATAGCCCAATTTACAGGCTTATATTACACTATCGACGAAGCAAACAATCTCCATCGTCAACCAGGACGAATTATTTCCTATATTATCCCGCTGATTATTATAAGTCTACAACTTTCGTGTATTCTTCAATATTATAGGAAGTTTCCAAGACGTATAAGAATCCCGATGCTGCTTTTCACACTGCTTCCGGTTGCAGCGACTCTTGTACAGTTCGTTGTTCACGGTATTCCATTTGTTGACATATCAATTGTACTCATGACAATAGTTCTGTTCATTTTTACAATACAGGAAATGAACGAAGCTGTTGAAAAAGCTCACAGACTGGAAATAGAGCTCCTCGAACGATACAAAAAAGAACTTGAACAGACCGTTGAGCAGCGGACACGTGAACTTCGCATCGCAAATGAAAAGGCGGAGCACCTGCTTTTGAATATTCTGCCGGGAGAGATAGCCCGCGAACTGACAGAAAATCCCAGTCGTACAATCTCAAAAAAATACCCGAATGCTACGGTATTATTCACAGACATTGTCGGTTTTACAAAAATGAGCAGCGGGATGAGCGCAGAGCAAACTGTAAAAATGCTTAACAAAATGACTTCACTTTTTGATGAAAGGGCAGAACGTGAAGGAATCGAAAAAATCAAGACAATCGGTGATGCGTACATGGCAGCAACCGGATTGACGGAAAATGCTGAAAACGATGGAGCTTTAAAAATGTGCCGGTTTGCACAGGGACTATTGGAAGATGTCAACAGATTTAACAAAAGTTCTGATATTCAAATACAAATCCGTATCGGCATAAATTCAGGCGAGCTTGTCGCCGGTGTAATCGGAAAAACAAAGTTCATATACGATGTCTGGGGCGACACGGTAAACGTAGCAAGTCGTATGGAGAGTACAGGAGAACCAATGCGCATCCATGTTTCAGAAACAACATATCTCAAAACAAGACAAAACTTTACTTACAAAGAATCAGCAAAAGTTGATGTAAAAGGCAAAGGCCTTATGAACTGCTATTTTCTTTAACAAGAACTGTTATTCTCTATATTCAGAACCGTTATTTTTTTCGAAACATCTTCTTGATCCGTTCTAGAGCTTCGATTGTACGCTCGCGGCTGCCAAAACCAGTCAGGCGCAGGTAGCCCTCACCCTTTTTACCAAAGCCACTGCCCGGAGTTCCGACAACCTGGCATTTTTCAAGCAACTCGTCAAAAAAGCTCCAGCTTGTATAGCCGTCAGGAATTTGAAGCCAAACGTAAGGAGAGTTCTTCCCGCCGAAAGCATTAAACCCCGCTGCAGTCACACCTTCAAAAATAAGTCTTGCATTTTCACGGTAAAAGCTAAGATTTTCCTGAATCTGTTTTTGTCCTTCATCAGAATAAATTGCAGCGGCACCGCATTGAGTAATGTATGAAACACCGTTGAATTTTGTAGACTGACGTCGCATCCAAAGCGCATTGAGTTCTGTTCCATCAAAAACAAGCTCATGTGGAACAACAGTATAGCCGCAACGCAAACCGGTAAAGCCCGCTGTTTTGGAGAAAGAACGCAGCTCAATTGCACAAGTCTTTGCGCCTTCTATTTCGTAAATTGATTTAGGTATATCAGGCTCTGTAACAAAAGCCTCGTAAGCAGAATCAAAAAGAATCAGGCTGTGATGAGCATTTGCATAATCAACCCATTTTTTAAGATAACTCTTTGGCGCAACTGCACCAGTCGGGTTATTCGGGAAGCACAGGTAGATGATGTCCGCAACCTTGTCGCTCGTTTTCGGCAGTTCCGGCAAAAAACCCGTTTCAGCCGAACAGGGCATTATAATGATTTTATTTTTGCGCCCGTTCATAATGTTTGTGTCGATATAAACAGGATAAACAGGGTCGCAGATTGCAACAGTATTGTCGGTTGCAAAAATGTCACCGATATTTCCGCAGTCAGATTTTGCACCGTCAGAAAGAAAAATCTCATCCAGCTGCAAATCGATTCCGCGCTTTTTATAATCCCATTCAAGAATCTTTTCGCGGACAAAATCGTAACCCTGTTCAGGCGGATAACCGCGGAAGGTTTTTTCGTCAGCCATTTCATCAACAGCCTTATGCATAGCATCAATTACAACAGGACAGATTGGTTTTGTAACATCACCAATTGAAAGCTTTATTACATCAGAACCCGGATGCGACGCGATAAACTCGCGGGTCTTTTTATTTACTGTAGAAAAGAGATAACTTGCTTCCAAATCCAAAAAGTTCTTATTAATTTTCACATTAGACCTCCATATCACCAACAAACACCGTCTCTGCAGGACCGGTCATAAATACACTGTCACCCTCATTGCCACTCCACAAAATCTCTAAATCTCCGCCAAGCAGATGTACCGTGATTTTCTCACCGGCATCAACAAGTCCGTTCAGAATTGCAGCGACAACTGTTGCGCAAGTACCGGTTCCACAGGCAAGTGTCTCACCTGTTCCCCGCTCCCATACACGCATCCAGATTGTACGACGGTTTTCTACGTAGGCAAACTCTGTATTGGTACGCTCCGGGAAAAACTTGTCGTTTTCAAACAGCGGACCTATTTCACATACAGGAAACTCCGCAGGCTTTTTATCAATAAACACAACAGCATGCGGGTTTCCCATAGACACGCAGGTTGTTTTATATTCCACACCGCCAATCACAAGCGGATACTTTATGACATGTTCATCAGCCTTCAAACCCGTACCTGCAACATTTACCGGAATTTTTTCCGCAGCAAGAACCGGGCTTCCCATATCAACCGAAAGTTTTGCTACCTTGTCGCCAGGTTCTCCTTCTTCCACCTTAAGGATTTTTACAGCACCCATGGACTCAACAGTGAACTCACGTCCTTTAGTATAAAGAGCATCATAAACCAGTTTTCCTACACAGCGGATTCCGTTACCGCACATCTGGCTCCGGCTTCCGTCAGCATTATACATAACCATTTCAAAATCAGCTTTTGTTCCTTTTTTAATGATTATGATTCCGTCTCCACCGATTCCAAAGTGACGGTCAGACAACTTTACAGCAGCCTGCTTTTCACCTTCCGCTCCACCAGGAAAATCATTCTTGGTACAATCAAAATAAATGTAGTCGTTTCCACAACCATGCATCTTTGTAAATGTCATAAGAATCCTGCCTTAAAAAAAAAGATCGTAGACATATCTCCTGCGTAAAATATACTCAAGACACTAATCTACGACCTCTTTGCCGTTAGTTTGTTTTAACTTTAAATTTTAAAAATGTCAATAGTAGTCCTAACTAATACTACTAAAAATTGTTTTTTACCTGTAATCATATTGACGATATCTTGCAAACACAGTATAAAGAAAAAGAACAAAGACGTTCATTCGATTTGAAGACATATTGTCTCCAGCTGGAATGAGCGTCTTTTTTTTGGAGTATTTGAAATCATGAAGGCATGGTTAATTTTAGCAGACGGTACAATTTTTGAAGGAACCTCAATTGGGGCAACCGGTAAAACAATAGGTGAAACTGTTTTCACCACCGGAATGACCGGCTATCTCGAAACCCTTACCGATCCAAGCTATTTCGGCCAGATAGTTACCCAGACCTTTCCTCTCATAGGAAATTACGGCAACATTCCACAGGATTACGAAAGCCACAAATGCTGGGTCCGCGGCTACATCGTCCGCGAAATGTGCGATCTTCCTTCAAACTTTCGCTGCGGCGGCACCCTGAATGAGTTTCTCAAAAATCAGAACATCGTCGGTATTTGCGGCATCGACACCCGCGCCCTCACAAAACGACTCCGTGAATCAGGTGTTATGAACGGCATAATTATTACCAGTGACACCAAACCACAAATCTCACCTGAGTTTTTGCAGCAAATCCGTGATTATAAAATAGAACAGGCGGTGGAAACGGTAAGTATCAAAAATAATGAGATTCCAAAACATGTTCAGAATGATGGAAGTAATATCATACTCTGGGACTTTGGTGCCAAGGCAAACATCCAACGCGAGCTCGAAAAACGCGGCTGCAAGGTAACAGTAGTACCATGCCAAACAACAGCGGAACAAATCCTTGCAATGAACCCGAACGGGCTTATGCTCAGTAATGGTCCGGGCGATCCGGCGGATAATGTGGAAATTATCAACGAAATTAATAAACTCTGCGAATATGGCAATTTACCAATCTTCGGCATCTGCCTTGGTCACCAGATGCTTGCCCTGGCCCGCGGCTGCAAAACAAGCAAGCTCAAATACGGACATCGCGGCGGAAACCATCCGGTAAAAGACACTGCAACAGGACGCGTATACATTACAAGTCAGAACCACGGCTATGCGGTAGAATCAGACACACTGCCCGCCTTTGCGACATTGAGCTTTTACAACGTAAATGACAACACCTGCGAAGGAATCACTTATACAGACATTCCGGCTTTTAGCGTGCAATTTCACCCCGAAGCCTGTGGCGGGCCTCACGACACAAACTTTTTATTCGATGAGTTTATGACAAAAATCAAGGAGGTTCAAAATGCCTCTAAATAAAAATATACACAAGGTTATGGTTATAGGCTCCGGCCCAATCATCATCGGTCAGGCTGCAGAATTTGACTATGCAGGCAATCAGGCCTGCCGTGCACTGAAAAGCCTTGGACTTGAGGTGGTACTTGTAAACTCAAATCCTGCCACACTTATGACAGACAAAAGTATGGCTGATGAAATTTATATTGAACCGCTAACGCTGCGCACTGTTGAACGGATTATCGAAAAAGAAAAACCGGATTCCCTGCTTTCTACTCTTGGGGGACAGACAGGACTTACGCTCAGTATGGAGCTTGCAAAATCGGGCTTTCTAAAGTCACACAATGTTCAGCTTCTCGGTGCAGTGCCTGAAACAATCGACAGAGCCGAAGACCGCCAGATGTTCAAAGACATGATGGAAAAAATCGGCGAACCTGTAATCCCTTCAAAGGTTGTTACCACTTACGAAGATGCAATAGATTTTGTTCATAACCAAATCGGGCTTCCTGCAATTATCAGGCCGGCTTTTACACTTGGTGGAACAGGTGGCGGCATCTGCCATAATGAACGCGAACTAGACGAAATTGTACGCAACGGACTTCACCGCTCCCCTATTCATCAGATTCTTGTAGAAAAATGTATTTCGGGCTGGAAGGAAGTAGAGTTCGAAGTAATGCGAGATTCAACCGGAAACGTAATTACAGTCTGTTCTATGGAAAACGTAGACCCGGTAGGAGTTCATACAGGAGACTCAATTGTAGTTGCTCCAACTCTGACTCTGGCAGATAAAGAGTACCAGATGCTTAGAACTGCAGCCCTTAATATTATCAGCGAGCTCAAAATAGAAGGCGGATGCAACTGTCAGTTTGCATTGAATCCCGACAGCTTTGAATATGCAGTTATCGAAGTAAATCCACGAGTTTCGCGTTCTTCGGCTCTTGCAAGTAAAGCTACAGGTTACCCTATTGCAAAGGTTGCAGCTCTTATTGCCGTTGGTTTTACTCTTGATGAAATTCCTAACTTTGTTACAAAGAAAACAAAGGCCTGTTTTGAACCAGTACTGGACTACGTCGTAGTAAAAATGCCAAAGTTTCCTTTTGACAAGTTTGTTTATGCAAAACGCGAGCTTGGTACCCAGATGAAGGCAACCGGCGAAGTCATGGCAATAGGTCAGAGCTTTGAAGAAGCAATTCTTAAAGCAGTACGTGGTGCGGAACTAAAAACTTCTTCTCTTGATTTGCCGGCCTTTATCCGCGAGGATGACGCAAAAATCATAACACGCGTACACCAGTGCACGGATCACAGAATCTTTGCAATTTATCAGGCACTCAAGCGCAAGCTTTTGACCGTAGACCAGATTCACGACATAACCAAAATCGATAAATTCTTCTTATGGAAAATTGAACATATTATAGAACTTGCTGCAGTCTCTGAAACTGAACGGAAAGACAAACTGACCTATCAGCCGCTTTCTTTCAAAATGGTAGATACCTGTGCAGGAGAATTTGCCGCCGAAACACCATATTTTTATTCCACAACTAACGGTGACAACGAAGCCCGGGCCTACCTTCAGGAATTCAATTCCAAATCCGGCAATACAATCATCGTTCTGGGCTCAGGACCTATCCGCATCGGACAGGGAATAGAATTTGATTATGCAAGTGTTCAGTGTGTAAGGGCCCTTAAAAAAATGGGCTATGAAGTTGCAATCATAAACAATAACCCGGAAACTGTTTCTACAGACTTTGATACAGCCGACCGCCTGTATTTTGAACCTCTTACAGGTCCTGATGTAATGAATGTAATCAATACCGAAAAACCTCTTGGAGTAGTTGCTGCTTTTGGAGGACAAACAGCAATCAATCTCACAAAATATCTGGACCAGCAGGGTGTTACAATCTTAGGAACAAGCGCCGACTCCATAGACCTTGCCGAAGACCGGGAACGCTTTGAAGAGCTTTGTGACCGGCTTGGAATAAAACGTCCCAAGGGTGTCACAGTTTTTACCGAAGCAGAAGCTCTCGAAGCTGCAGCCAGAATAACTTATCCGGTTCTGTTAAGACCAAGCTATGTACTTGGGGGTCAGAATATGATTATTGCAAACACTCCGGCCGACGTAAAGGAATACATGGCAATAATTCTGCGCCAGAAAATTGAAAATCCTGTTTTGATTGATAAATATATGGAAGGAATCGAACTTGAAGTTGACTGTATCTGTGACGGGAAAGATGTACTAATTCCTGGAATAATGCAACACATAGAAAGAACAGGTATTCATTCCGGCGACTCCATAGCAGTTTATCCAAGCTGGTCAATCAATAATCAGCTTAAAGAAAAAATTGTAACACAGTCTACAGATCTTGCCCTGGCACTTGGAACAAAGGGAATCGTAAACATTCAGTATCTTATCTGGAATGAGGATCTTTATATTATCGAGGCTAATCCACGTTCAAGCCGTACCGTTCCATACATGAGTAAGGTCAGTGGAATCCCTATGGTAGATCTGGCTACAAGAGCAATGATGGGACAGAAACTGGCGGACATGGGCTTTGGAACAGGCCTTTACCGCAACCCGGATTACTTTGCTGTGAAAGTTCCTGTTTTCAGCTTTGAAAAACTCACAGATGTTGATACAGCCCTGGGCCCTGAAATGAAGTCTACGGGTGAAGTTTTAGGAATTGCACCTACCCGCGAAGAAGCCCTTTACAAAGGAATGATTGCAGCAGGAATCCATATGATTAAACCACCGGCAGGCGTTCTTTTCAGTGTAAAAAAGATGGATTTGCCGGAGTTACCTGAGCTTGCAAAAAAATTCCATGAACTTGGTTTTACCCTATACGGAACCAGCGGAAATGCAGACACAATCGAGCGAAGCGGACTCCCTGTAACTCATGTTGCAAAAGTCAATGAAAATATTAAGGATAATATAATCAGTCTGCTTGATTCGGGAAAAATTGCTTATGTAATTTCTACTTCGGCAAAAGGACGAAATCCAGATGCCGAAAGTGTAAAATTCAGACGTCATGCAGTCGAACGTGACATAGAATGCCTTACAGCACTGGATACAGCCACAGCTCTTACAGAATGTCTCAAAAGCGGTTTTACCGAAGATAAAATAAATCTTGTAGATATCACAAAGATTTAAGAGGCGGATAAGTTATTCCATATCCTTTGGAAATCCGTTATACTCTGTTTTATGGAAACACGTAACATTTTTGAAAACCTTTCTTGTATCGATCACAGATACTCTTTGTCGGAGGCTGATGCATTTGCAGGCCTTTCTAAATATATTTCGGAAGAAGCTTCTATCCGTTCATGCGCAAAGTGTGAAGCGGCTCTTGTAAAAGCTCATCTTAAACTTCGCGGACAACTTACAGATGCTGTTGCTGCAGAACTTGACAGGGTTGCAGAAAACATTGATCCGCAGGAAGTTTACACAGAAGAAGAAAAGACAAAACACAATATACGCGCTCTTGTAAACGTAATGAAAACTAAGGTAAACAGCGAGATTGGACCTCTCATTCACCTTGGTGCAACATCTGTTGATATTCTTGATACTGCCCTCAGCTGTCGTATGCGCGACGTTACTCAGAATGTGGTGCTTCCTGAACTTAAAAAGCTTGAGAATTATCTTTGCGATATTGCAGAACGTGAATGCGCTACACCACAAGTTGGACGTACACACGGACAGCACGCAGTTCCTATTACTTTCGGATGGAGCATTGCAGAATTTGTAAGCCGTCTTGGTAAGTCAATTTTGAAGATTGAAGAACTAAGCAAAGGATTAGTTGGTAAGCTTGCAGGTCCTGTTGGTTCTTACAACGGCCCGTCGATGATTGTAAAAGATCCTGAAGAACTTGAACGCACTTATGTAGGCTTTTTGGGTCTCCAGCCAAGTGAATATTCAAACCAGCTTGTAGAACCTGAGTACGTTTTACGCCTGCTTCTTGAGATGAACGTTGCATTCGGTATTATTGCAAACCTTGCGGATGACCTCCGTAACCTGCAGCGAAGTGAGATTGGTGAAGTATTCGAATACTTTGCAGCCACACAGGTTGGTTCTTCTACAATGCCTCAGAAACGTAACCCATGGAACAGCGAGCACGTTAAGTCTTTGTGGAAGGCTATGTGTCCGCGTGTAATTACATTCTATATGGATCAGATAAGCGAACATCAGCGCGACCTTACAAACAGTGCAAGCCAGCGTTTTATTGCTGATTATGTTTCCGGCTTTACAATGGCAGTTGCCCGCATGAACTCTGTTGTTAAGGGGCTCCAGGCCGATAAGGAAGGCATGGCCCGCAACCTCGAAAACGCCGGTGGAAAGGTAAAGGGCGGAGTTCTTGCAGAACCAGCCTACATTCTTCTTGGCGAAGCAGGCTACAACGACGGCCATGAAGTTATCCGTAAAATCACTTTGGAAGCAGAACAGACAGGAAAGACCTTCTTTGAAGTTCTAAAAACCCACAAAAAAGAATACGCAGACATAACAGCTCAGCTTGAAAAGCTTGGTGTTGAAAATCCTGCAAACTTCTTTGAACATCCTTCTAATTACTGTGGTTTGGCTGCCGTAAAGAGCAAGCGCCTCGCACAGAAATACAGGGAGTTGATGAAATGACAAATATCGGTTTTATAGGAATGGGAAATATGGCCCAGGCTATTGCCGGCGGCTTTATAAAATCAGGCAAGGTTAAAGGTGAAAACATTTTTGCTTACGCCCCGAATCAGGAAAAATTAAAAACAAATGCCACAAAAATCGGATTTAGGGCAGAATCTTCCATCGAAGAAATGATTTCAAAATGTGATACCGTTATTGTTGCATGCAAACCGTATCAAATAAAAGACGTTCTCGGCGAAAAAGGCAGCAAAGTACGCCGTGCTCTCAAAGGAAAAGCTCTCGTTTCCGTCGCGGCAGGCTGGGTTCATTCCACGTTTCATGAAATTCTCGGTAACGATGTGCGTATTCAGTGCATTATGCCAAATACACCTGCATTAGTCGGTGAAGGTGTAATGCTGTTTGAAAAAGAAACTTCGCTTACTGCTGAAGAGCTTACACAGTTGAAAGAATTATTCTCAGCGCTGGGTATTGTCGAAGAACTTCCGACAAACCTCATGGGGATAGGAGGCGCAATCAGTGGTTGCGGTCCTGCTTTTATGGATCTGGTAATGGAAGCTTACGCAGATGCTGCTGTAAAATACGGGATTCAAAGACCAACCGCATACCGTTTGGTCGCACAGACAATGCTGGGCAGTGCAAAACTCCAGCAAATAACCGGAGAACATCCCGGTGTCTTAAAAGACGCTGTTTGTTCACCGAACGGAACTACAATCCGCGGGGTAGACACTTTGGAAAAGAAAGGGCTCCGCGGCGCATGCATCTCGAGCATTGATACTATAATGGATTTTAAGTCCGGCAAATAAAAAAAGCGGTCATCAGACCGCTTTTTTTATCCTGCTATTTATGGCAGATTCTTCTTTCGCACTCTTTGTAGATTGCAGAAGTCTTTGCAACAACTTCAGCCGGTATTTCTTTAATGTTAGGATCACCTGCCAGATTGTTAGCCTTTAGCCAGTCACGCACAAACTGTTTGTCATACGAAGCTGGACTTCCACCCACTTCGTACTTAGATGCATCCCAGAAGCGTGAACTGTCCGGAGTAAGAACTTCATCACCAAGAACAAGCTCGCCGTTCTCATCAAGACCAAACTCAAACTTGGTATCTGCAATGATAATTCCGTTTGCTTTAGCGTGCTCGTAGCATTTTTTGTAGATTGCAAGAGCAACTTTTTCAATCTTGGTTCCAAGTTCTTCACCAAGATCATCTTTCATGTACTGGAGAGTAACGTTGATATCATGACCTTCGGCAGCCTTAGTAGACGGTGTTACGATAGGCTCGGCGAGCTTTTCGGCCTGCTTGTATTCCTTATCAAACTTGTGGCCGAGAAAAGGCTCACCCTTTTTGTAAGCCTCGTACATAGAACCAAACATATAACCGCGCACAATAACTTCGTAAGGTATCATTTTAAGTTTCTTTACCAGAATTGTGCGTCCTTCAAATTCAGGCTTTTGGAACTCAGCGGGCATATCTTTCAAATCACTTGAAATCATGTGATTCTTAACAATGTCTTTGGTGTAATCAAACCAGAAGTTAGCAAGAGCGTTGAGCACCTTACCCTTGTCTGTAATCATAGTAGGCAGAATAACGTCAAAAGCAGAAATCCTGTCTGTTGTAACAATTACCATGCGTCCGTCTTCAAGGTCATAAACCTCGCGAACCTTACCGGAAATAATCTTTTTCATATATGTCCTCTATTTTTTCCAAGGATTCTTTCTGACAAATGTTTCGTTGCGTTCATATCCGACGGAAACAATCGTAACAGGAGTCTCGCAGTAATCCTCGATAAAGCTTATGTATTTACGTGCATTTTCCGGTAATTTGTCATAGGAACGGCAGTTTTTAAGCTCTGTCTTCCATCCCTTGAATTTTTCGAGAACAGGCTTTGCGTTTTCAAGCTGTTTGACGTTTGCAGGAAAATCCGTAACGATTTTTCCGTCTATTTCGTAAGCGACACATGCTTCTATCTGATCCATCGCATCATAAATATCAAGGTGAGTAAGAACAAGTCCATCCAGGGAATTTACGCGGCAGGCATAGCGCAAAGCAACCAAATCCAGATAACCGCAGCGTCTTGCGCGTCCTGTAGTAACACCATATTCACGACCTGTGTCGCGTACATACTGGCAAAGTTCACCCTCGCTCTCGTTATTGAATTCAGTTGGCATTGGTCCGTTGCCGACGCGTGTCTGGTATGCTTTGAAAACACCAATAATACTGTCCAAATCATGCGGACCGATTCCACAGCCGGAAGCAGCGCCTGCCGCACAAGAAGCCCCTGAACTTACATAAGGATAAGAACCGCTGTCCAAGTCAAGCATTGCACCCTGCGCGCCTTCAAAAAGAACGTTTTCGCCTTTTACTTTGTGCATTTCTGCAGCCATGTTAACCCGCATACTCATAAGGCGGTCTCTGAACTTATCCAAATATGCCTTGTCTTCGCCGTCAAACTCAGCCATTTTTTCGGGCCAGTCAAGATCAGCAAGACGAACACCGTCACGGTGAGCTTTTTCGGCGTACGCGATTCCCATTCCGCGGCCTGTAGTACCAATCGGACGCTTTCGTGATGCATCTCGGTCTTTGTCCATCTGGCGGTATCGCGGCATTATGAGGTGTGCCCGGTCAGAAATAAAAACTCTGCCTTCCCAGTCAATTCCATTTTCTTTGAGCATCTGCAGCTCATTAAAAAGTGCCTCGGCGTCAATTACCATTCCCGAGCCTAAAAAAACTTTTTTATCGGAATACAAAATACCTGACGGAACCTGATGAAGCGCATATTGTTTTCCGTCTACAACAATCGTATGGCCTGCATTAGGACCGCCTGCATAACGGACAACATATTTTGCATCCTGCGCAAGATAATCAACCATCTTGCCTTTTCCTTCATCACCCCACTGGGCACCAATTACAACTACGTTCATGTGCTTTTCCTCCGCGAATTTTATAAAACCGCTCTTTTATTGTATAGCAAGAGCAAGTCCAAATTCAATAAGCTGTGATAAGATACACTACTTGAAAAAACTTCAATGAGGTATTATTATATTTTTGTACGGCAAAGAGGTCGTAGATAATACTTTTGGGGATTTTGCAAAGGTAGTGTCTACGTCCTCTTTTTTTATTGGGAGGAAAAAATGACAAAGTTTATTTTTGTTACAGGCGGTGTTGTTTCAGGACTGGGAAAAGGAATTACAGCTGCAAGTCTTGGTCGTCTTTTAAAGTGCCGCGGTCTTAAGGTTACGAGCCAAAAACTTGACCCATACATGAATGTTGACCCGGGAACAATGAGTCCGTTTCAGCATGGAGAAGTTTTTGTCACCGATGACGGTGCCGAAACCGATCTTGACCTTGGTCACTATGAGCGTTTTATTGACGAAAATCTTACAAAATATTCAAATCTCACAAGCGGTCGTGTTTATTGGAATGTTTTGAACAAGGAACGACAAGGCGAATATCTTGGACAGACAGTTCAGATTATCCCTCACGTAACAAACGAAATAAAAGACTTTGTACTAAAAAATGCAGAAGTCAGCGGTGCGGATGTCAGTATCGTAGAAATCGGCGGTACAATCGGTGATATCGAAAGTCAGCCGTTTCTCGAGGCAATCCGACAATTGGCAATTGAAGTAGGCCGCCGCAACTGCCTGTTTATTCACGTATGCCTTGTACCATATATAAGCGGTTCAGACGAATTCAAAAGCAAACCCACACAGCACTCTGTCAAGGAACTCATGGCGGTCGGTATTCATCCGGACATAATTGTTGCACGATGCGACAAGGAAATTCCCAATGACATCCGCAAAAAGATTTCTCTTTTTTGCAACGTTGGTGAAGACTGTGTAATCAACAATACCACATGCCGCAGCCTTTACGAAGTACCGCTGATGCTTCATGCACAGAATATGGATGACGTTGTCTGCCGTGATCTTGGACTCGAATCAAAAGCAGATTATTCATCTTTGGCAGAATGGTCACGTATGGTAGAAACCATTCATGCCCGAAAAGGTGAAATACAGGTTGCACTTGTAGGAAAATACGTAAAGCTTCACGATTCGTATCTGAGCATTGTTGAGTCATTAAACCATGCATCTTTTGTAGCAGGTAAAAACGTAAAGATTAAATGGGTAGACAGTGACAGTGTTACCGACGAAACAGCATCCGATATTTTTGCAGATTGTTACGGAATTATTCTGCCGGGCGGATTCGGTCAACGCGGAATCGAAGGCATGATTTCAGCATGCCGTTATGCGAGAACTCACAAGGTACCATATTTTGGTATCTGCCTCGGTATGCAGATTGCGGTAATAGAATTTGCCCGTACAGTTCTTGGTTATAAAGATGCCAATTCCAGAGAGTTTGACGAGCTTTGCGAACATCCGGTAATAGATCTTATGAAGAATCAGGAAGGCGTAATTAAAGGCGGTACAATGCGACTGGGGTCTTATCCGTGCAAAGTCACAGCAGGTACAATGCTTGAAAAGGCTTACGGCGCAGACCTCATAAACGAACGCCACCGCCACCGCTACGAATTCAATAACGACTACCGTACTCAGATGCAGCAAGCCGGTTTGACAATAAGCGGGACTTCACCTGACGGTACACTTGTCGAGGCTATAGAAATCAAAGGTCAATTCCATGTCGGCGTACAGTTCCACCCGGAGTTCAAGAGCCGCCCGAACAACGCCGGTCCGCTGTTTGTAGAATTCTTGAAAGCGTGTGACAGGTAATATATACTAAAAAAGAGGTAACTATGTATTCAGAAAGCGATGTTTTGGAATATGTACAGGAAGAAGATGTAAAGTTTGTCCGGCTTGCGTTTTTTGATCTGCGCGGTGTGCAAAAAAATATTTCGATTATGGCAGGACAACTGCAAAGTGCGTTTGAAAACGGAGTCAGTTTTGACGCATCCGCGGTTTATGGCTTTGAAACACCTGAAAAATCGGATTTGTTTCTGCATCCCGACCCGACAACTATTTCGATTCTTCCATGGAGACCTAATACCGGTAAAGTTGTACGCATGTTCTGTACAATCTCATATCCGGATGGAACACCATACAAAAAAGACTGCCGTACACTGCTTTCCAATGCAGTAAAAAAAGCTCGCGATGCTTTTGGTGTGGAATTCCGCTTTGGCACCGAAATTGAATTTTATCTGTTCAAGCTGGACGAAAAAGGAGAACCCACAAAGATTCCTTTTGACAACGCAGGTTATATGGATATTGCACCGGAAGACAGAGGCGAAAATATCCGCCGTGAGATTTGTTTTACTTTGGAACAGATGGGAATGCACCCTGAATCAAGTCATCACGAGGAAGGCCCCGGCCAGAATGAAATTGATTTTCATTATTCCGACGCTCTCTCCGCCGCAGACAATGCCGCAACCTTCAAGTGGATTGTACGCACCCGTGCCTCAAGTGCAGGTTTATATGCGGACTTTTCTCCAAAGCCCCTGGCAGACAAACCGGGAAGCGGTTTTCACATAAACATTTCATGTTCTGACAACAATAAAAAACGCAACGTTCTTGCAGGTATTCTCAAGCATGCCGAAGAACTTACCTATTATATGAACTGTACAGAAGCTTCTTATGCCCGTCTCGGTTCGTTCAAAGCTCCATGCAGCATCGCCTGGGGTAACGAAAACCGTTCCGTGTTTATCCGTGTACCATCAACAACAAATGAGGATGCAAGCCGTCTCGAAATCCGTACACCAGACAGTGAGTGCAACGTTTACATTGTATTCACACTTTTGATTTATGCCGCACTTGACGGAATTAAGAACAACCTTGAACCGCCTGAAGATGTAAAAGAAAATCTTTTTGAAAAAACAGCTTCCGCAAAATTCAAAACATTACCGGGCACTCTTGACGCTGCAAAAAAAATTGCCGGGAAAAGTCCGTTCATAAAGGAAGTACTTGGTTTCTAAAATGGCAGATGACACCCACAGCGTTTTAGTTGTAACAAAAGATCCAAAACTCTCCTCTTCTATTCAGGCCCTGCTGATACCACCGGTTTTTGAAGCCAAATTTCTTGATGACTTTAACGAAGCCCGCCGACAGGTTGCTGAACGCGTCTACAACCTGGTAATCGCCGACTATGCTGAAGGAGAAGGTACGGATTTTGCAATCGATATTTCCGACTCATTAAGTACAATCCTGCTTTTAACGCCGTCCGAGTTTTTTGAACAGGTAAGCTACAGGGTAGAAACCTGCGGTATCCTCACAGTCGTAACGCCGTTTGACATGTTCTATTTTTATAACATGATCAAAGCGGCAATTGCCGTTCAATACAAGGTTCAGGTTTTGTTCAGCCAGACAAGCCAGCTTAAGGTCAAGATGGAAGAAGTAAAACAGGTGAACCGTGCAAAAATGCTCCTGATGCAGAATATGAGTATGACAGAACAGGAATCCCACCGCTATATTGAAAAACAGGCAATGGATCGCAGCATGAAGAGACTTGCCATTGCCGAAGAAATTATCAGAAGATACAGTTAAACAATAAAAAAATATTTTATCATATGCCGATTTTTTAAAATATGTGCTATAATACTATCATTCAAAAATAGGGGTTTTTATGGCAAAAAAGGTCAGTATTGCAAGACAAACAAGCATAACAATTCTTCTTATTATATTACTTCTCATCGGCGGATTGTTATACTTTGCATCCTCTGTCGTAAAATCACAAACTCAGGCTTCTTATTATGCGATGGCGGGCGAAATCGTTACAAGCCGCGCGGCCGAGCTGAACAAATGGCTTGATATCTATGTAAATGACCTTAAAATCTTTTCTGAATCAGACGTTGTAAAAAACGGAACAAAAGAACAGATTACGGCATGGCTTCCCCGACACGCCGGTTTGCAGAACGAAGACTACGACGACTTCTTTTTTGGCGACCGGGATGGTATACCCTACCGCACTGACGGATCTGTCGGAACGGAAGGAGAACTGCGCAGCCGTGATTACCATCATGCCATTATATTCAATGATGAAACCATATACATCGGAAAGATTGCCGTTTCGGAAAACTCAGGAAAATACGTTCTTCCTGTAACACGTGCCGCAATAAATGCCCAAAACGAAACTATCGGTTATTTTACCGGAATGCTCAAGATGGAACAGATTGCCAACGAAATCGCCTCATATAAAATGGGCGAGACAGGCTACTTTTTTTTGACAGACCGTTCCAACATAATCATAGCCCACAAGAACCCCGAAATGATTTCGCAGAATCTTGAGATGTATCCACAAATCGCAGTTCAGGCAAAACTGGCCAAAGAAAATATGATTGACTGGGATTACATCGAAAGCGATGTTGACGGTGTACCCTGCGTTACATTTGTTGCACCGATCCGATCATTGCAGTGCACGATAGGTTTTACGGTTGCTCTGAGTGAGGTTCATGAAGCAACAAAGCGTACACAGATTGTTATCACTGTTGCCGGTACTATAATCGGCGCAATCATTCTTATAGTATTCCTTATTGTAATCAACACAATAATACAGCGGCTTAAAAAAGTCACCGAGCTTGTTGATGAACTCAGCACAGGCGAAGCCGACCTTACGGTTACTCTGACAGTCAAGAAAAACGATGAGATAGGACAGCTCGTAGCCTCTGTAAACAAGTTCCTCGCAAAGTTCCACTCAATAATGAGAAATATAAAAGATTCCGAAAAAAATCTGCAGCAGGCAGGAAGCATTCTTTCGGAAGAAATGCTTAATACCACATCCACAATAAATCAAATGTCAAACAACATCGGACTTGTCCACAACCAGGTTCTGAATCAGGGTGCAAGCGTAAACAACTCTGCGGCGGCAATGACTCAAATCACAAAAAACATAGAGTCATTGGACCGTATGATTCAGGGCCAGGCAGCGGCTGTTACGCAAGCATCGGCAGCTGTTCAGCAGATGCTGGGCAATATCGGTTCTGTAGACAAATCCGTTATTAAAATGGTCGATGAGTTCTCAGGTCTCGAGTCGGATGCCAAAAACGGTATTGAAAAGAACTCTTCCGTTTATGATCTTATCCAGCAAATCTCCGATCAGTCAGTCTCAATGGTCGATGCCAACGAGACAATCCAGAACATAGCAAAACAGACTAACCTGCTTGCCATGAACGCGGCGATAGAAGCCGCTCATGCCGGTGAAGCAGGAAAAGGCTTTTCTGTTGTTGCTGATGAAATCCGAAAACTTGCGGAAACTTCAGCGGAACAGTCCAACAACATCAGCAAAGAGCTGTCCGGTATTCAGAACGGAATTGAGCAGGTTGTAGCGGCTTCTTTTGAGTCCGAAAAATCATTTCAGGCGGTCTCGGAGCGCATAAACCAAACCAGCAGTCTTATGTCACAAATACGAAGCGCAATGGACGAGCAGCAGATCAGTTCGCAGGAAATTCTGCAAACCTTACAGACTATGAACGACAGTACTTCTCAGGTAAGGGGCGCAGCTTCCGAAATGTCGCAGGGCGGCGAAGCCATAATGAAGGATGTTTCCAATATCCAGACCAGCATGAACAGCATAGAATCCGCCGTCGCCGAAATAAACGAAGGTACAAACTATGTTACGGAAACATCGGACAAACTAAAAGACATTTCTTCGTCGCTTACTGATGCAATAGAGCGGATAAAAAAAGACGTAGACCTGTTCAAAGTTTAAATCTTACCGGTTATCCAACAGTTGCGTCAAAAAGGCGTTCAAAAACAATATCCCGTTTTTGTTAAGAAAAGAACGATCGTTCTCACAACACGCGAGCCCTTTTTGCTGCCATTCTGAAAACACAGGTTCCACAAACTTTCCGATATCTTCTCCAAAGCGTTCAAAAAAACGAGTAGAACTGACTCCGGTAATTTTTCTGAAACCCATCATCAGGTACTCAAAAATCAGAGTCTGTCGGGAAAGTGTTTCCTCTTCTTCTCCGGCAAGTTCCGCCCATTTTTGCAAATCGCACGAATTTGTATAGCGGAAGGAACCGACCGTTCCCGTGGCACCTGAACCGATTCCGGCATAGTCCTCCAGATTCCAGTATGTGAGATTATGACGGCTTTCGAACCCGGGTTTTGCGAAATTTGAAACCTCATATTGCAAAAACCCCTTCTGCTCCAAAAAGTCACGCCCCCAAAGCCACAAATCGTCAGCAAAATCCTCTGATAAGGTAACTTCGTTTTTTGAAACGGCATTATAAAGCGGAGTTCCTTCTTCCAGAGTAAGAGTATAAAGAGAGATGTGATCTGCACCTGAATGAGCCAGTTCTTTCAGTCCGTTTTCAAAACTTTCTCTTGTCTGCTCCGGCAGTCCTGCGATACAGTCAACCGAAAAAGACCGTTCTGCCGAAAGCCAGTACTTTTGAATCAAATCCAACGCATTCAGGTTTGTTTTGCGGCTGCACCGTCTTTTGACGGCAGCAAGAGGTCTATCATCCATAGCCTGGATTCCCAGTGAGAGCCTGTTTATTCCGGCATCCGCCGCACCGAGCAAAAAGTCCGCTGTTACATCATCAGGATTTGCCTCGATAGTTATTTCGGCGTTCTGTTGGATAGGGCAAATTCCGGCTAAACCTGCAAGCAGTTTTTGTATCTGAGAGGTACTTAAAAGGCTCGGAGTTCCGCCACCGATATAAATTGTCTTCCAACACGTGATATCAAACTGATTTTTTCGTATTTGGGCTTCGCGCAGCAGATTTTCGATATAAAAATCTGACACCGGCTCCATGCACGGAATAGAAAAAAAGTCACAGTAAGAACATTTAGACCGGCAGAACGGGATATGAACGTAAAGTGAAACAGTCATTACAAAAGCGAAACAGACTGGAACGGCCAGTAACGCAAAACAAGTTTTCCGGCAATCAGATTACCGCTTACACTGCCCCAGAGCCTGGAATCGCTGCAATGATAACGGTCATCCGAAAAAAACATATACTGATTTTCGCGAAGAACAACCTGTTCCATATTTCCCGCAAAACCAATTGTATTATTCCAGCCGTCGGGAAGTTTTTCGGTCTTTACATCATAATGCAGTGCGGACAATTCATATTCGGTAAGAAAATGGTCTTCGCCGGCAGGTTTTACGTAAACCACAAAATCTTTCATATAAACAGTATCGCCGGGGAAAGCAAGAACCCTTCTGACACAATAGTTATCAGACAGGTCAGAAAAAACAGAAAGTCTCTGAAAAGTCAAAAATCGTACAATCCTGTTTGTCGCTGTCTTAAATTTGTTCAGTTTTGTTTGCGGTTCGGCCTGAAGAAGAATCAAATCACCACGTTTGATGCTTATAGAATGAAACAATTTGTCCACAAAGGATTGGTCAGTATCGGCAGTAAGAGGTTTTGCAAGCGGAGTTACAAAGGCCACATCCCCTTTTGCGAGAGTCGGCTGCATTGATTCGGAAGCTACATCAACAGAAAACAACAAAAAATTCTGCAATAAAATGAGTACAGACAGAACAACAACAGCAAATAACAAATAGGTAAAAAAGGCCTTCCGTCGTTTCTGTCTAAGCATAAAAGAATAATCAATAACAGTTTGCATCATACTTTTACCATAGCACACTAAACCTTGTTTCACAATAGCGGGACTTAAGTTCTACACATATTCTACACAACTCTGCTTTATAAGGTTTTCCATTCCCTGAATCGCGCTGGACTTGATGTTGTTTGACTTTGCGTACAAGCTCGTCATTGTTATGCTTTTGTGCCCCATAAGCCGTTGAACAGTAAACGGATCGGCACCGCTTTCAAGCTCCAATGTAGCAAAAGTCCTCCTTGCTGTATGCCACGAAACGTTTTTGGATATTCCAGCCCTTTCAACAAGACGTTTAATCGTTTTGTTCGAGTATTTGGGTGTTCGTGTTGATGTCAGCGGGAAAACGTACATATCCTGTAATTTTCCAGGCTCAATCAAATCCAATGCTGCCTGTGTTATTGGGATTTCAACATAATTTCTTGTTTTTATCTGCTTTTTCTTTACCCAATACCTGTACTGGTTGTATTTTGATACTGTACGCTTTTCGATGTGTTCCGGCTTTAACGTGCGTATGTCAGAAAAACGGAGCCCGGTATAGCATGAAAACAAAAAAGCTTTTTTTATCTCTGTTTCCCACTCTCCCGAAGTATTTACAAGTATAAAATCAGCCATCTCCTCGGCAGACAAAACATCATATTCCTTTTCGGGAAGCTTTAACAGTTTAACGTTTTCCGCAGGACTTTTTACCAATATTCCGTCTTTTACCGCCCTGTTAAAAACAAATTTTAAGTTTACGATTATAGTATTAATAGAAATTTCCGCAAGTCTGCCGGAATCCAGCAAAAACTTTTGGAACGAAATAACCCAGTTCTCGGATACGGCCGACAGCTGGATCCTGCCGCCGTCCTTAAATAATCTAACATAATTAACACATCGGTGGAACGGATGATTACGGTCCTTTTCCTTTTCCAGTCTGCGCATATAATCAATTAACAATTGCCGTCCCGAAGCCTTGTCTACAAAATTCCATTCTCCCATTGCAATTTGCAGCTCTCTTTTTGCCCGGCAACATTCAGCAAATCTCATCTGCCTGTTGCGGTCACCGGCATTTGTTGATAATTTTACATGAAGTGTTTCCCAATGATGCCTGCGGTTTTGAATTATATCGAGATACAGGTGCTCATTTTTAATTCTGATTTTCACGCTCAAAAATAATCCCTCCTATATTTTCTACACACATTCTACACAAGTGTGTCAAAAAAGGAAAATTTTTTGTTTTTTCGTAACATATTGTCTGATTAGTCATAGCATGAACAAGACCTGTATTTATCATATCTGCAATGATTTTACATCAGAACTTGCATGCAACGGATATACAAAAAATAGATTATTGCAATCTTAGTTGCATTGGCTGTAGTTTCTATGGCTTTTGCACAGACAGTAAGCATGTCAAACACAGTTGAAATGCGTCCTGTTATCACAGTTAACGGTGGTACAGCTGCATGGAACTGGGCTGCAGAAGACCGTCAGGACGGTTCTATGTTCGCTGATACAATTCAGGCATCCGGCGAAACAGGTGACGGACGCGGTAAATTTATCGGTCAGGTTCGCACAGACCTTCTCGTTAAAGATCCTGCAGGTGCTGGTCTTATGAACATCCTGCCACGTATCGGTCTCAAAGTTCGTGATGCTCGCTTCCTCGGAACATACAAAGCACTCGACTTCTTGGCATTCGGTTTCGGTAACTGGCAGGAACCATATAATGCAGGTGCTTATCTTGGCGCTGCTTATGAAATGGTAAGGCCAGCAGGTGGCGATGAAGACGGTTCATGGTGGACAAACGAAGGTTGGAATGGTGATCTGTGGGGTGCATGGGGTTCAGCTAACAACTGGGCAGGTGCATTCGTAACATTCCTCGGCGACGGCGTTGGTGTAGACGGTTTCAAAGCATCTTTGATTCTTAACAACGACTGGTTCAACAAGAACACAGCTTCTTTGGCAGTACAGTTGGGATATTCAGCTGACCTTTTCGGTGTAACAGCATTGTATGACGGCGCATTCGGTACACAGAGCGCAAATGGTACAGGTGCTCTTCCTGCAGGT
>JAEEGL014954640.1_pt1 | contig 31610 bp, 35 predicted proteins | sample 9134231 | NCBI WGS metagenome assembly JAEEGL01 (sample SAMN16246548, study PRJNA631951) | gut metagenome | biome: gut microbiome; feature: rumen; material: fiber-attached | host: Bos | place: Iran: Karaj | collected 2018-10 | reverse complement strand
TCATAGTAGACTGGCGTCTTGCACTTTTGACTCTCGCAATTATTCCTGTCGGCGTTTTTGCAATGTCCATGATGATGAAGGCCGGAATGTCTAAAATGGGCGCTTATTACGAGTCCGCAAAAAAGATGAACAACACAATCATCGAGTATGTAAACGGAATGGAGGCAATTAAGGTTTTCAATAAAGATGGAGATTCCTTCCGTCGTTTTGGAGATGCAGTTCGCGGCTACCGTGATTTTACTCTTGCCTGGTATAAGGTCTGCTGGCCATGGATGGCAGTTTATAATTCCACACTTCCTTGTCTGGCCTTTTTCACATTGCCGATTGGAGCCCTTCTTGTTTTGAACGGCACTATTGATTTGAGTCAGCTGCTTTTAGTTTTGTGCATGTCCTTTTCGATTGGTTCTTCAATTCTGCGTGCCCTAAGCTTTGGCGGAAAGATTCCCCAGTTGAATTACAAAATTGCAGAGCTCGAAAAAATGATGAATGGGGATGCAATTAAGCAGGGCACTCACGGCTTTGAAGGCAAGAATTTTGACATTGAGTTTAAAGATGTAAAATTTAGTTATAAGAAGGGGGAAGCCTCCCCCTCGCTCCAGCCTGCTTCGCAGTCTTCCGCTACCCCTTCTCCTAGGGGCTCTGCCCCTAAGACCCCGGAGGTCCTCCATGGTATAAACCTCTCCCTCAAACAGGGAACGACAACCGCCCTCATCGGCGAATCAGGCAGTGGAAAATCTACCCTTGCAAAACTCCTTGTTCACTTTTACGATCTGGACAGTGGCAGCATAAAAATCGGCGGACAGGATATTACAGATATGTCAATCGAAGAACTGAACAATCAGATTTCCTATGTTGCTCAGGAACAGTTCCTCTTCAACACAAGTCTTTACGAAAACATTTTGATAGGTCGTCCATCAGCCACCCGCGAGGAAGTTTTAGATGCGGTCCATCGAGCTCAGTGCGACGAGTTTCTTGCTCGCTTCCCTAAGGGGATAGACACAATGGCAGGTGACAGCGGCAAACAACTTTCTGGCGGAGAACGTCAGCGTATTTCACTCGCGCGTGCGATTTTGAAAAATGCTCCGGTAATTGTCCTTGATGAGGCAACCGCCTTTATGGATCCTGAGAACGAAGAAAAGATGAATGCCGCGATTGCAGAAATCGTAAAAGATAAAACTGTAATCGTAATTGCCCACCGCCTTTCTTCAATCAAAAATGCCGACAAGATTTGTGTACTCAAAGCAGGAAACCTTATTGCCGAAGGCACACACGCTGAATTAATGAAAAACTGCGAAGAGTTCCAGAAGCTCTGGCAGGCATCTACTGCTGCGGCAAACTGGAAGATTTAAAAACTGTCATCCCGAACTTGTTTCGGGATCTCATATCCAATAGATGCTGAAACAAGTTCAGCATGACGAGGTAATTATGAAAAAACAAAATAAATCAATGATTTCGATGATGCACCGTCTGGTGAAATTTTGCGGAAAATATAAGGTTCCGATTCGTATTTCTTATCTGCCGGGATTTTTTAAGGGCCTTGTGATGAAGTCGCCGCTTATGGCTTCTTTCTTTCTGGCCTGTGATTTTATGGCTGGCAGGATGACTAAAAAAAGCTGCCTGATTTACGGACTGATTATTCTTTCTTGTGTAATCCTTCAGGCCGTATTACAAAACATTACTGACCGTCTTCAGTCGGCTACAGGCTTTAAGGTTTTTGCCGACAAGCGTATGGAAATGGGAGATCACTTCAGAAGACTTTCTATGGGCTATTTTACCGACGGAAACATCGGCAAAGTCAGCAGCGTTCTTGCAACCGACATGAACTTTATCGAAGAGAACTGCATGATGGTTCTGGAAGAGCTTGTTGGCCTTATGATATCTCAGGGGCTTATGGTGGCTTTTATGTTCTGTCTGAACTGGCGGCTTGGGCTTGCATCTCTTGTCAGTCTCCTACTCGTAGTTCTTTTTGGAAACATCACTACAAGATTATCAATTTCACATTCTATGCTTAAACAGAAGACTTCTGAAAAAATGACAAGTGCAGTTCTTGAGTTCGCGGAAGGAATCGGTATCATCAAAACCTTCAATCTGCTTGGAGAAAAATCAAAAGAGCTTAATAAAAGTTTTGAAGAAAGTTGTAAAAACTCAATCGGCTTTGAAATGGCCTATGCTCCCTGGTGGGCTTTTATTCTTATTGCTTATGGAATTGCAACAGCTGTTACTCTTTTTGTTTCCGGACTGCTCTCTTCAAAGGGTATGATGACTAATGAATATTTTCTTGGAATGGTACTTTTTGTTTTTGATTTGTTTGCTCCTATTAAAGCCTATTACGGAAATATCGCCCGCCTTACTGTTACGGATGCATGCCTCGACCGGATTGAAAGTGTTTTTGATCAGGCTGAAATTGTAAATGAAGGAAAAGAATCTTTGATGAGTGCTGAGGATGCTGCCCGCAAAGGACTTCCGGAAATCTCTTATCAAAATGTTAGTTTTGCCTACGGTGATAAAGAGGCTTTACACGGAATTAATTTTGATGTACAAAAAGGTCAGATGATTGCCCTGGTAGGTCCAAGCGGAGGCGGAAAATCTACAATCGCAAATCTTCTCGCTCGCTTCTGGGATGTAAAAGACGGCAGCATAAAAATCCGCGGAACTGATATACGAAATGTGCCGGTCGCAAACCTCATGGACAATCTCTCAATGGTTTTTCAGAGAGTCTATCTTTTCCAGGACACGATTTTCAATAACATCGCTATGGGAAAAACAAACGCCACCCGCGAAGAAGTAATTGAGGTTGCAAAGAAAGCCCGGTGTTATGATTTTATCATGCAGTTGCCGGATGGATTTGACACGGTAATCGGAGAGGGTGGAGCAAGTCTTTCTGGCGGTGAGCAGCAGAGAATCTCCATAGCACGGTGTATGCTCAAAGATGCCCCGATCGTAATTCTTGATGAGGCCACAGCAAGCGTGGATGCCGACAATGAGCACTACATTCAGGAAGCGATTTCCGAGTTGTGCCGAGGTAAAACTCTGATTGTAATCGCGCACCGGCTCAACACAATCCGCAATGCTGACATGATTCTTGTGATTGAAAATGGTTCTGTTGTTGAGCAAGGCCGGCATGAGGATTTGATGAAGCTGAATGGTCTTTATGCAAAATTTGTAGAACGTCAGAATTAAGGCAGGGTAAAAAAACACGGCATTGACTAAATAATAATATTATGTTAGTATAGGCTAACTAAAAAGTTAGTATTTACTAACATAATAAAACCGTGCTTGTCCGGAAGGAGAAATCCGTGCCAAAACTAAGACTAAATCCGATTGTTCTTATCGTTATAAATATTCTGGCTCCTTCAATGTATATTTTTTTGAATGGAAGCTTCTTAAAAATCTATCTGATTGTTTTTGCCATAGCTCTTCTTCTTACGATGGGCTGTTTTAAAATCTTTTTAATAACCGCTCTCATTTATGCAATGATGGAGGGTGTAATAATTCTGAGCAGATTTGTTTCTTCAATAGAAACCTTTGCTCTTTTTATTGTCGTTCTCCAGCAGTCCGTTCCGTGCCTTAGTTTGGTTGCGGCCCTCATGAAAAAATACTCTTCGACAGAGCTCCTTTCGTCCCTTGAGACAATGCGCATACCGCGAACTCTCGTTGTTGCCGTGACAATTACATTAAAATATTTTCCGACTTTTGCACGTGAGTTTAAATATATCCGTGAGTCAATGCGTCTTCGTGGCATTCCATTTACATTGCGCCGTCCGATAAAAAGTTTTCAGTATTTTATTGTTCCCCAGTTGTTCAGATGTGCGGCCCTTTCCGAAGAAGTTACCGCTGCCGGTCTTGTTAAGGGAATAGACGCTCCAATTAAAAGAACTTCGTATTTTGAGCAGAAATTCAGATTTGCTGACGGTCTGATTCTTACCCTGTTTGTCGCAGGTCTTGTCGGAGGTTTTATATGGTACAAAAAATGATAAGGGCGGACGCTCTTTCTTTTGAATATAAAGATTCCAGCGAGGGAATCCATGATATTGATTTTGAAATTAATAAGGGCGAGGTGATTCTTCTTACTGGAAACAGCGGATGTGGAAAATCAACCTTGCTCAGGTGCTTGAATGGTTTGATTCCGACTATTACAGAAGGAAACTTACAGGGTGAGCTTTTTATAAATGAAAAGAATTACAAGGATTTGAAAATGCATGAGCTGAACAAAGAAATCGGCTCCGTGTTTCAAAATCCGCGCTCACAATTTTTTACGGACAACACCACAAGTGAGCTTGTTTTCCCAATGGAGAATTATGGGTATTCAAAGGCTATGATGCAGCAAAAGCTCAGTGACCTTGTAAGAACCTTTGGCCTTGAAAAGCTCATGGACAAAAATATTTTTCTTCTTTCAAGTGGCGAACGTCAGATGGTTGCGCTTGCCTCTGCCCTTACAATGGATCAGCAGGTCGTACTTTTTGACGAGCCTTCTGCAAATCTTGATTATGGAAACGCAATGAAACTTGGTCAGATTATCAGATGGCTTAAGGAGCGCGGAATAAGTGTCATAGTAGCAGACCATCGTTTTTATTATTTGAATGGAATTATTGACCGGGTTTTCTTTATGGAAAAAGGACGGCTTCACATTTATGTGGATGAGGTGGCCTTCAAAAAAAGTGGTTACGACACACGCAGCTTTGATATTTTTTCCCTGGATGTTCCGTTTGTCCAAAAACTTGCTGAGTCAGAGAAATCAGTTTGCGCAAGTGTTCAGAATGTGGCTTACAAAAATATTTTGAAGAATGTAAATCTGGAACTAAAAAAAGGAGAGGTTGCTGTTCTTGTGGGAAACAATGGGGCAGGAAAGACAACCCTTGCAAAACTTTTGTGCAAGAGCATAAAGCCGGACTCTGGTTCTGTGAAAACCGACGGACTTCCATTTTTTATCATGCAGGATCCGGATTATCAGCTCTTTGGAACCTCAGCAGAAAATGAGCTTTCCCTTGTGAAAAAAGATGCCGGAAAAATTTCGGAGACGCTTGAGTATCTGGGACTTGATGAATATAAAAACGCACATCCGTTTGAGCTCAGCGGTGGACAGAAGCAGCGTCTTCAGATTGGCATGGCAATGCTTTGTGACCGGGAGCTGATTATTTTTGACGAGCCGACAAGCGGACTTGATGTTTCTTCCATGCAGAAAGTCTCAGAGAAAGTTGTGAGCTTGCGTAAGAAATCTGGTGTGCTTGTGATTTCCCATGACTATGAATTTATCCGCCATGTCGCGGACAGGGTTATCTATCTGAACGAGGGAAGAATTGAAAAGGATTTTGTTTTATCTTCCAAAACTCTTGGTGAGCTGAACGGAATCTTTGAAATGATGCAAAAAGAGTCAGCGGATGCTGATTTTATAATAAAAAAAGGAGCGTAATTATGCGTAAACTCAAAATCAAAGATGTGGTGATGACCGCTTTGTTGACGGCATTGTATATGGTGTTCTACTTTATTTCCAGCATGGGAGTTATGGTGTTCGGACAGTTCGGTCATGCAATAAGTCCTGGAATCTGCGGACTTCTTACCGGAGCCCTTATGCTTTTTGTTACACGCAAGGTTGGGAAATTCTGGCAGTTTACAATCATGCAGGCGATCTGTATGCTTCTTTTCTCAATCATGGGAGCCGGATATTTGCCGTGGATTATTACCTCAATGGCGGGAGCGATTCTTGCTGATCTCATTGCCTCTCGCGAAGAAAAGCCTGCTGTTTGGAAGGTTGGTCTTGCATCAGGAATATTCCATGTGGGACAGGCATGGGGCTCAATCATTCCGAGCTGGTTTTTCCTTGAAAGCTATAAGACCGAATGGATTGGACGCGGACAGACTCCGGAGGCAATGGAAGAAATGGTGAAGTTTACCACCGGCTTTATGGGCGTAGTTTCGACACTGATTGTTTTTGCACTCTCATTTTGCGGAGTATTCCTTGGCTGGCTTATTTTGAGAAAGCACCTCAAAGAGAATGCAAGATGAAACAAAAATCGAACCTGCCCTTCCTGATTCTCTCAATGGGGCCGTTTAAAATCACAATGGTGTGCAGCATTATTTTTGCGGCTCTTTCTGCCGTGGAAAATATCTATGCCTATACCTTTGTTTATAAGATTGCGGGGGAACTCGTTCAAAATGTCGGTAACATCAAATCAGTGAGTGTTGAGCTGCTGTCGGAATATGGAAAGGGAATTGTGTTTGCTGTGTGCGCGGCTTACGGACTCTACGGTCTTTCACTTTTATTCTCGCATATTACGGCTTTTAACACAATCATGCGGTTGAAAAGAAAACTGATAAAGCATATCGGAACTTTGCCGGGCGGTTTCCATGATTCCAATCCAAGCGGAAGTCTTCGGAAAATCATTGAAAAAAATACAGACGCAACCGAGACAATGATGGCGCACCAGATTCCAAACACCACAATGTCCATCGTGCTTCCAATTGCATTTATTGTTTTCATGTTCCGTTACAGCGTGCTGCTTTCTGTGGCATGCCTTATTCCGGTTATCGTAGGCTTTGTGCTTTTGATGGTGATCATGATGGGAAACGGCGGTGAGTTCGTTCATAAATATCAGCAGGCATCAAAGGACATGTCTAATGCCGCTGTGGAGTATGTGCGCGGAATTCCTGTTATGAAAATTTTTGGTCAGACAGCCGATTCTTTCTCTCGCTATAAAAATGCGGTAAACGGATTCTGTGACTATGTTTACAAATTCGCAATTTCCATGATGAAAGCGGACAGCCTTTATAACACGGCAATCAACAGTGTGTTTTATGCTCTGGTTCCCACAGCACTCTTCCTTTTCAACAAGGGCGGAAACACAATGAATCTGATTTGCTCCTTTGTTTTCTTTGCGTCAATCATTCCTATGGAAGTTACTATATTAAAACGCATCATGGGAAACTCCTCTGAATCAATTATTGTTGACGAAGCCATGGAAAGTCTGAAAAAAATTTTTGATGAAAAGCCAATGGAGTATAATGGGAACGCAAAGCCTTGTGGTTACGGTTTTGATTTCAAGAATGTGAGCTTCCGTTATGCAGAAAATCTTCCGCTCGCACTGGACGGAATTAATCTTGAGATTCCTGAAGGGAAAACTACTGCGCTTGTCGGACTTTCCGGAGGTGGAAAAAGTACAATTGCTTCTTTAGCTGCCCGACTCAGAGATGTTACAGAAGGGGAAGTTCTTTTGGGCGGAGTGAACATCAGGGACATAAGCGAAAAAGATTTGAATGATTATATCAGCATAGTCTTTCAGGAAAACGGTCTTTTGAAAAGGAGCATTGCGGATAACGTTGCCCTGTACAAAATAGATGCAAGTCGTGACGAAATATTACATGCGCTTCATCTTGCCCAGTGCGATGATATTCTTGAAAAACTTCCCGATGGAATCGACACTTTGTTCGGAGCAAAGGGAGTTTATCTTTCCGGGGGTGAGATTCAGCGAATTGCGATTGCGCGTGCCATCCTAAAAGATTCTCCTGTAATCATTCTGGACGAGGCGACAGCCTTTGCCGATGCAGAAAATGAATATTTGATTCGAAAGGCTTTTGAGGAGCTTTTGAAAAATAAGACGGTAATCATGATTGCACACCGAATGTCCACAGTGCGTAATGCGGATAAAATCTGCGTGATTGAAAACGGAAAAATAATAGAAGAAGGAAATCATGACACGCTTTTGAAGTTTAAGGGAAAATACTCTGCCATGGTCAGCGAATATTCAAAGGCTGTAAGCTGGAAGATCGGAAAGCAGGAAAGGAGCGAAGAAAAAAATGCTTAGCATATTGAGGACTCTGACAAAAAAAGGCCGACGTGCAATTTATAAATCATCTGTATGGCTTGCGGTCTTTCAGATTTTGGCAATGCTGCCTTTGATTTTAATTTATCAGGCAATTAATAAAATGTTTGCCACTGTAAAAGATGGTGAAAGAATTGATTTTTCATTTGTGGTGATTTTTGGACTTGGCACCGTGATTGTCCTTGCCTTGTATTTGGCATACAGAAAAATGTACAAGGAAAAATATTTGAGCGCATCAAAGGAAAATCTGACTTTACGAATGGGAGTTGCGGATAAACTTCGTCGTCTGCCGGAAAGTTTTCTTTCAAAGCACGATTTGAGCGACCTTACTTCAACAATCATGGATGACATCGGGATTATTGAAGGAATCCTTGCGAATCAGCTGACGGAGTTCATAGGTGGTTTTATTGGAATCGGAGTTACTGTCGCGGCTCTCTTTTTCGTAAATACGAAGATGGCCCTTGCTTTGTTTTCTGTGGTTCCTGTCGCCTCAATTGCAATGGCTCTTTGTGATCCTATTTCGGGTAAGACTCATCAGAAAAACCGTGAGCTGAAACTTTCCATTACGGATGGAATTCAGGAATATCTTGAAAATATCAAGGTGCTCAAGGCTTCGGGAAACATCGCAAAATATCAGAAAGGAATTGATAAGAAAATGAATCGTTTGGTTCCCCGCCTCGTTCTTTTTGAGTTTCTTTCGGGAATGAGCATTTCTACGGCATACAATGTTCTCAGAATGGGAATTGGAATTGTCGCGATCGTTGGTGCACGTCTGCTTGTGACGGGAGAAATCAGCGCGGCGGTTTACATTGTCTTTATGCTTTTTTCTGTGTGGGTGTACGAGCCTCTTTCATATACCTGCGAGCATCTTGGTGCGGTAATTGCATCTAAGGTTGCGTCAAAGAGAATTAAAAACATTACGGAGTTTCCTGAGCAGTCCGGCACTTCGGACACTGATGCAAAAAATTATGACATTGAATTCAGGAACGTAGTTTTTTCATATAATAAAAATGACAGACCGGTTTTACGCGATGTCTCGTTTACGGCAAAGCAGGGAGAATACACGGCTTTGGTGGGTGCGTCGGGAAGTGGAAAAAGTACAATCTGCCGTCTTGCGGCCCGCTTCTGGGATAATGACTCGGGAGAGATTCTGGCAGGTGGTCAGAACATAAAAAATGTTGCGCCGGAAAATCTCTTTAAGCTCTTTTCGATCGTGTTTCAGGACGTAACGCTTTTTAATGACACAATCTACAATAACATTTTGATTGGAAATAAAAATGCCAGTCGCGTGGAAGTCCTGCACGCAGCTGAAATGGCACAGTGCATGCCCTTTATAGAAAAACTTCCTGATGGAATTGATACAGTGCTTGGAGAAAACGGACACACATTAAGCGGAGGAGAACGACAGCGACTTTCGATTGCGAGAGCACTTCTAAAGGATGCACCGATTGTTCTTCTTGATGAAAGCACAGCGTCGATTGATCCTGAGACTGAGACAAAGATTCAGAACGCGATTGAGAAATTGACTGAGGGACGCACGGTGTTGATGATAGCACACAGGCTTCGTTCCATTGTGAACTGTGACAGGATAATTGTTCTTGATGAAGGTAAAGTTGTTGGTAACGGCACACATGATGAGCTGATGAAAAATTGTGAGGTATATAAGAAGTTGTATTCTCTGCAGAACGAGTGACACGGGGCGTTGCGGGGTGCCCCCGCAGAGAGGGTAGGACGCGACGGAGTGCGGCCGCAGGGGGAGACTTCCCCCTAAGATTATTTCATCATTGCATGTAAGTCTGCGAAACGACCTTTCTCATCCGTATGAGCCTTGTTGTGTCGGGCAACCTGAGCAATTCCACGCATTTTGGAAAGTTTGTGGTAACCATGAGTCTTCATAAAATCTATGAGCCCCTTTTGAATGTCGGAAGCAACATTGGGATTTGTAAATTTCGCCTGACCAATTTCTACAGCACTTGCTCCTGCCATGATAAACTCAACGGCATCTTGCCATGTACAGATTCCGCCGATTCCGACTACAGGGACTCTCTGATCTGGAGGCAGTTTGTTGATTTCCTGCACTACATCATAAACGATTCGGAGTGCAAGCGGTTTTAGACCTGGACCAGAATACCCGGCGTGAACGTTATTGAAGAAAGGTTTTCCTTTGTCAATGTCAATTGCAACACCGTGAATCATGTTGATTAGACTGATTGCATCGGCACCAGCTTTTATGCAGGCAATTGCGATGGGGCGGTTGTCTGCGGCATTTGGAGAGAGCTTTACCATGAGAGGTTTCTTTGTAACGGCACGAACGGCAGAGACACAATAGTAAGCAGTGTCCGCACTCATTCCCCAAGCAAGTCCCGCCGCCTTGATGTTCGGACAGCTGATGTTGAGCTCAATCATGTCGCATTCGGTTTTATCCAAAAGTTTTGCGCCCTCCACATAAGATTCTATGTCACTTCCTGCAAGATTTGTTATCACGACTGGACCAAGACCTGTCATTCCCGGAAGAAGATTTTCTATGTAATACGGAATGCCCGGATTTTGCAGTCCGATAGAATTCATATTCCCGCCTGCTACCTCAAGGCTTCGTTCTCCGTGATTTCCCTCCCGTGGCTCAAGGGTAACTCCCTTGGAAACAATTCCTCCCCATGAGGCAACATCACTCACACCGCGGAAATTCTGTCCGAAAGCAAAAGTTCCTCCGCTTGCGATTGTCGGATTCTTGAAATGTACGCCCGCTATGTCCACACTCAAATCCGGCTCCTCATCTTTTTCCAATGGTTTTCTGCGTGGAACCGGCGGATCAAAAATAATTTCGCTTGCATTGAAAACAGGTCCGTCCTTGCAACATCGTTTGAGCCCCTTGGTCGTTTCAATTGTGCAACCTAGGCACGCACCAAGTCCGCAGAGCATTCGGTGTTCCATACTGATGTAGCATTTGATTCCTAACTCGGCGGCAAGTTTTTGAACATAGACAAGAGCCGGGGTTGGCCCACAGGCTAAAATCAGTTTGTAACCGGCTTCGAGAACCGCCTCCTTTGTGAGAGCACAGGGCAACATTCCTTTTATTCCGCACGAGCCGTCGTCGGTGGTAATAAAAAGATTTTTTGGATGAATGCGCCCAAGCCCATAAGAGCCGGATTTAAAAGCTGCATAAAAATCATAAGAAGCATCAGGGAGATTTGCTGCCAGATTTGCAACAGGCGTAACTCCGATTCCTCCTCCCACAATGCAGATTTTTGCCTTGCCGGGATTTTTCTTTGCAAGCTCCAGACATTCTTCCAAAGGCCAGGGGGTCCCAAGCGGACCAATGACAGAAATATCATCCCAAAGAGTCATGTGACAAAGTTCGCCTGTTCCACGACCCTTTTCAAGAATCATAAACTGTACGAGAACTTTCTTTTTGCCCTCGTTGCTTATCCACTCTTCGGAATGATAAACGCTGATGGGTCTGTTGTAGTTGACAGAGGATTTTGCGCTTCTGATTAAATAGAATTGTCCGGCTTTTGGAACCGCCTGATTTGGCCGCTCAAGCTCTATTGTCGTTTGCAAAAGATAAACATTTGGCTGTCCTTCTATTTTTTCCAAGCGCTCAACCTTTGTCTTTCCAAAAAACTGCAAGCCTTTTCCATTCTCATCAATCTCTGCTAAATCCATAACTGTCCACCTTTTTATTTTTTTTAATCTGGATATTTATCCGCGGAAGAGAATGTTGTTGACAACTCCCTCAAGATATTCCTCGCGTCCTGACCCCGGATCTGACGGCTTTTTCATTTCTGCGGCACGTGCGGCGAGTTCTTCCAAAGTCGTCTGCTTTTCGCGAATCTTCTTGCCGATTCCACTTTCAAAGCTTGAATACTTTTCCTTGATGAAACCGTCGATTCTTCCGTCCTCAATGATTTCGGCAGCCTTGATGAGACCAAGAGCAAAAGTATCCATTCCCATGATGTAAGCGTGGAACATATCTTCATAAGTATTTGAGGGGCGGCGGTTCTTTGAGTCAAAGTTGAATCCACCGGTAAGACCACCTGCTTTCAGGACTTCGTACATTGCAAGGGTCGCGTCGTAAACATTCCATGGAAAGTTGTCTGTGTCCCATCCAAGAATCGGATTGCCCTGGTTTGCGTCAACAGAACCGAGCATTCCGTTTATGCGGCTGATGCAAAGCTCGTGCTGGAAAGTATGATTCGCCAAAGATGCGTGGTTTGCTTCAATGTTCATCTTAAAGTCTTTATCAAGTCCATACTGACGGAGGAATCCGATTGCAGTTGCGGCGTCAAAATCATACTGATGGCTCATCGGCTCCTTCGGCTTAGGCTCAATGTAGAAATCGCCTTTGAATCCGATTGAGCGTCCATAATCAACCGCCATGTGCATGAGGTTCGCGATATTTTCCTGCTCCAACTTAACGTCGGTATTAAGCAGGGTCTCGTAGCCTTCTCGTCCTCCCCAGAAAACATATCCGCGTCCACCAAGCTTTACTGTAATCTCAAGAGCTTTCTTTACCTGTGCCGCCGCAAAACAATAAACGTCAGCTGAGTTAGTGGAGCCCGCACCGTTCATGAAGCGAGGATTACCGAACATGTTGGCCGTTCCCCAGAGACACTTTATGTCGGTGCCCTTTGTCTTTTCAAGGATGTAGTCAGAAATCTCGTCCAGACGCTTGTTTGTTACGTTTATGTCATTCGGATCCTCAGGTACAAGGTCAACGTCATGCCAGCAGTAATACTTGATTCCGAGCTTTTTCATAAACTCGATTCCGGCATCAACCTTAGCCTTTGCATGCTCCATGGTTCCAGGAGTCTGACCGAAAGACTTGTCGGCAGTTCCTGCACCGAACATGTCCACTCCATTTGCCCCGAGATTGTGCCACCATGCCATTGCAAACGGAAGATGCTCGGACATCTTTTTTCCCATGACGCTTGCTTCAGGATTGTAATACTTGAATGCCCACGGGTTTTTGCTGTCTTTACCCTCAAATTTTATCTGAGGTATGTCCTTGAAAAATTCACTCATCATTGAGCCTCCTTGAAATTTTTCTACATGTATAAGTTAGCATTGACTAACTATAATGTTAGTATACACTAATATCAAAAAAAAGAAAATAGGTTTTTGAGTAAAATTTCAAAGATTTAGAGAAGCACTGATCAATATGTGGAGGATTAATCAGTGCTTCATTACGGGGGATTTTATAGGATAAGTTTATCTTGGCCTTCTTATGATTCCGGTAAAGAGATTTATGTTGGTCTGCTCATCGTAAATTACATAGCAGAAGGGATGGTCGGCTCTAAAGATTATATAATCAATGTCGATGTGACCGCCCTCTGCTGATTTTGCTCCAAACATTGTGACCGCTACGGCCTTTGTTTTTTCTTCGTCTACTTTTACCATGACCTCATGCAGGGCATCATCCAAGGATATTTGTTCTGAATCTGCGAAGATTTTTGAAAGGTCTGCCGTTCCTGCCTGGAATGCGTCATTTATTCCAAGGGACTGGAGCACCGGGATTAAGTCATAATGTGAGTGCGCCTCGAATTTTGGAAGATATATCTGCAAATATTTGTCCTCTTTTTCTTCTTTGAATGTGTCAAGGCAATTCTTGAGGTCAAGTTTTGAAAAATCGAAGTCCTTGTCTTTTGGGAGGAAAATAATCATCGAATACCTTGTGTCTTTATATGGAAGTTCCGCTGCCTGTAAGATTTCATTCTCATAGTAAAAGCCGAACCGTAAATCCTGCATCATTCTTACGTCGGTGGTTTCATCGCTCTGAATATAAAAATCCTGTGTTGTTGTTTCATCTTTGTCGAACTTTATCAGCCACTTTTGCTCAAAAAAGAGTGTGTTTAAAAGGACGAGCCTTGTGTTCGGTGAAAGTGGGCCGGAAAGCAGCTTTTTTATGAGTCTGCCTGTTTTTTGGGAGACATAGGAATTTATCTGGTTCTGTACACTTTTGGTTTTCGAAAAATCAACTTTGTTCTGTCCAAAATCAAAATCGGAGAGAAAGTTTTTATATTCCGCCTGGAGATTAAGGTCATGGTCGTACCAGATTGAATTGGACATATTCTCCGTTGTTAAAATCATGTTTTTTACGTATTTATCAATTTCCTGGGACGGCGTGTATTCCAGCACTGAATTGATTTCTTTCTGCGTGTTGTTGTCCGAGCCTTTTGAAAGCGCGTAAAGCAGACTGTAGATGGAAACGGCGGAGTAGTTTACGTTTTCCGACTGATTGCAGAGACTTGAAAACAGCTTTGAGTCGAATGCGTTGATTGAGTTTTCCGCCTGCTCGTTATGGATAATTGTTTGCTTTGCCTTATACTTTTTACGCGGGTGCTTGACAACGATTGCAGCTCCTATTGCAACGAATATGAGTGCCGATGCGATTGCGATGATTTTTTTCTTCATATTAGACTCTCCTTAGTGTTTGAAATTTATATTCATCTTTTGCCTCTGATATTATATCAGAAAACAGCAATTTGTTTAAGCTCACTGATGTATGCCTTTCCGTAGCGCGAGAGACTTACATCTTTTCTTGTGATGATTCCGACGGTCATTTTGTCTTCCACAGCGAGCGGTCTTGAGATGATGTCCTTTCCGTTTAGTTCCCGGCTGATGATTCCCGAGCAGATTGTGTAGCCGTCCAGTCCGATTAAAAGATTGAAGAGAGTCGCACGGTCCCGCACCTTGATGTTCTTCGGACATTCAAAATCAACTTCGGTCAGAGGCTCCTCGGAAAAATAAAATGAGTTGAAATCTCCCTGCTCGTAAGTTAAATAGGGGTAGGGCGCAAGGTCTTTCAGACTCAGACGCTTTTTTTTCGCGAGAGGATTTTTTGACGAGATGAAAATATGGAGCGGAGTTGTAAAAAGGGATTCAAAAATCAGGTTGTTTTTTACGAGCAGCTTTTCAATCACCTTTCGATTTTTCGTGCTCATGTATAAAACCCCGATCTCACTTTTCAGCTTGGCGACATCCTCAATGATTTCGTGAGTCTGGGTTTCGCGCAAGGTAAAATCGTATTCATTTCCACCAAACATTTTTATTACCTCAACAAAGGCCTTTACCGCAAAAGAGTAATGCTGGCAGCTTACGGAGAAAATCGGGGTGGCGTCGTTTTCTCCCTTGAAATGTGCTTCCAGAAGGGATGCCTGATCCAAGACCTGCCGCGCGTATGCAAGAAATTCGTCTCCCTCGTTGGTGATTGTCACACCCTTGTTCGTGCGTGAAAAAATAGTGATGTTCATTTCGCTTTCAAGTTCATGGATTGAGGCCGTGAGACTCGGCTGGGAGATAAAGACCTTGCGGGAGGCTTCCGTGATGTTTTTTGTGTCTGCGACTGTCACCGCATACTTTAACTGCTGTAGGGTCATATCGTTATCATACAAAACATCAGAAAAAATGTCCATAGTTAAAAGCTATGACAAACAAGGTGTAAATAGTATTTTCCTAGTTGGTAAAAATCTACTATAATATTGGTATCGGTAAAAAGGAGGCTGGAAAATGGCGGTAAAAACTTTTGTGACGGGATTCCCGAGAATCGGAAAAAAGCGTGAGCTGAAATTTGCGATCGAATCATATTTTAAGGGTGAACTCTCTGCGGAGGAGCTTGAAAAAAATGCGGCGTCCCTTCGCGAGTACGGATGGAAAAAGCAGCAGGAGGCAGGAATTGATTTTATTCCCTCCAACGATTTCTCATTTTACGACAATGTGCTCGACACGGCGTTTGCTTTCGGTGTGGTTCCGGAGAGATACAGAAATTTGAAGCTCAGTGAGCTTGACACATATTTTGCGGCTGCACATGGTTATCAGGGAGACAAGGGAGACGTCAAGGCTCTTCCAATGAAAAAATGGTTCAACACTAACTACCATTATATTGTGCCGGAAATCTGCGATGCGGATCATTTTGAGCTTAAGAGCGGATGTGCCGCGGTAAAGGCTTTTAATGAGGCAAAGGCTCTCGGTATTAAAACTGTTCCGACTGTAATCGGTCCTTACACTTTCCTCCGTCTTGCGACTTACACGGGCTCAAAAAAGGCATCTGATTTTGCGGATGAGGCTGCAAAGGCATATTGCACGCTTGCTCAGGAACTCTCTCTCTCCGGTGCAAGTTATATTTCATTTGCTGAGCCGGCACTTGTTTTTGATGTTACGGACGACGAGAAAAAAATCTTTAAGGCAATCTACGAAAAAATAATTTCTTTCATAAAATCAGGAAGCTCTTCAATCAAGACGATTCTCACAACTTACTTCGGTGACATACGCGATGTTTATGATGATGTGTGCAAGCTCGGATTTGACGGAATCAATCTTGACCTTGTTGAGGGAGGGAAAAATCTGGAGTTCCTTGAAAAGGGATTCCCGAAGAATACTCTTTTGCTTGCGGGAATTGTTTGCGGAAAAAATATCTGGCGCGCTGATTACTCAAAAAAATCTGCCGTCATTGAAAAGCTCCAGAAGATTGTGGATGCGGAAAATCTTGTGGTCGGAACTTCATGCTCGCTTCTTCATGTGCCTTACACAACATCGGAGGAAACAAAGCTCGGTCCCGAAATCCTCAGGCATTTTTCTTATGCGGAGGAAAAGCTTGTTGAAATCAAGGAGATTGCGAGCGGTGACACTAAGGCATTTGCGGATAACAAATCTCTCTTTGCGTCTCAGAGAACTCAGCCGGATGAAAATGTCCGCAAGGCTCTTGCATCTTTGAGCGATTGCGATTTTGAAAGAAAGCCCTCGTTCTATGAGCGTGAGAAAATCCAGCATGAAAATTTCAAGCTTCCTCTTTTCCCGACGACCACAATCGGCTCATTCCCTCAGACAAAGGAGGTCCGCGCCAACCGTGCCGCATACAAAAAGGGTGCGATCACAAAGGAGCAGTATGTAGATTTCAATCAGAAGAAGATTGCCGAGTGCATTAAGCTTCAGGAAGAAATCGGGCTTGATGTTTTGGTGCACGGTGAGTTTGAGCGCAACGACATGGTTGAGTATTTTGGAACCCAGATGAACGGATATCTTTTTACGCAGAACGCATGGGTTCAGAGCTACGGTACTCGTTGTGTAAAGCCGCCGGTGGTGTGGGGTGATGTAAGCCGCCGTGATCCGATGACGGTTGAGTGGTCGGTTTTCGCCCAGAAGCAGACAAGCAAAATTGTAAAGGGAATGCTCACGGGCCCTGTCACAATCTTGAACTGGTCTTTCCCGCGTGAGGATATTTCCTTGAAGGATCAGGCCATGCAGATTGGTCTTGCAATCCGTGATGAAGTTTTGGATCTGGAAAAGAACGGAATAAAAATCATCCAGATTGACGAGGCGGCTCTCCGTGAAAAACTTCCCCTGCGTCATGCGGACTGGCATTCAGAATATCTTGACTGGGCAATTCCAGCTTTCCGTCTTGTTCATGCTAAGGTAAAGCCGGAGACCCAGATTCACACGCACATGTGCTACAGCGAGTTCAACGACATTATCCGTGACATTGACGCGATGGATGCTGACGTAATCACATTCGAGGCAAGCCGTGCGGATTTGAAGATTCTTGATGCACTCAAGGCTGCTGATTTCAGAACGGAGGTTGGCCCCGGTGTTTATGACATTCACTCAGCCCGCATCCCTTCGAAGGAAGAGATTGTTGAGGCTCTTGAAAAAATGCTCCTGCGTGTGGAAAAAACAAAGCTCTGGGTAAATCCAGACTGCGGACTTAAAACTCGCGGTGAGGAAGAGACTGTTCCGAGCTTGAAAAATCTAGTTGCAGCCGCAAAAGAAATCAGAAGCAGATACTAAAGCAAAAAAAAAAGATGGAGACTGTCGGAGTGGTTCCGGCAGTCTTTTTTTTATATTTGGATTCTTACTCCACCATCATTCATATTAGTCGTTCGTCATTTGCTATTTAGTTTTCCACATTGTCCGTGTTTTCTTTTAACTTCAAAAAGTATTCTTCGATTTTTTTGGTTTTGATTTTTTCAGAATCTATATCTTGATCTAAAACCATGTTAAAGGCTGAGCTGTAATCTGTCGTCAGTTTGAATCTTTTTTCTTTAAGCCCTATCCAACAAATATATATACCTTCTAAACAATCTTCTTTTAGCATTTTGGCACCAAAATATCCAATTCTGTTTAAGCCTGTTATGATTATTTTGTCATTAATTACAATTGAGAAATATTGATTCCCAATGTCCGAGTCAGTTAATTCTATTTCTGGATTCATGATTTCTTCTTCTGGATAATAGAACTCAAGTTTTTCCTTGTCAAATCTGATACATTTGTCAAAACTTAAGAAGACTGATTTTGGTTTACTATGTCTCAATTCATTATACGTCTTTGAAGCAATTAAATCATAAGAGTCTTGCTTATTAAACTCCCAAAACACAATACCCGAGAAGTTTTTTTTATCTGCATTAAAACCAATAAGCATTCCTGCCAATATAAGAATAACAATGCAACTTCCTATTGTCAATAAAAAACGCTTCATTCGCCACTCCATATATATAATACTCTATATTTTGTCTATGCATTCAAATTAAACAATAACACAAGTTTGGATTTTGTGGAATCTGGTTTCTGCGGATTTTTTTTGAATCTTAAAATAGGGTTGACAAGCTTTTTGGGAAGTGGGATAATAAATATGTCTAAAACTGGTCTTCTAAATACCAGAAAACTAATTCGTTGGAAGCTTGCCATGAGAGTGTTTCAACGACCGGTCTTTGACATTTCAAGGAGATGCGACTCAAAAAGTATCATGGGCTTTTGAGCCGTGAAGAAAGCATATTTCGGCAATCTATAAAAACTTGCTTGCAACGACTTTTTAGGATGCCTGAAAGAAGTATGTTTTCTTTACGGGGATGTATCTTTAGAAAATATGATTCTCCAACATTTTATTATGACGGAAACTTCATTGAGTTTGAGAAAGGAGAGTTGATTGAAGTTTCGGACAGCAATCAAACGAAGGAATGAGCTTTAAATTTATTACAGTAAATATAATAGATAATAAATAAGGAACTGAAAAATGACAAAGAGTGAGAAAAGAAGATGTCTGATACTTTTGATTCTGATGTTTCTCGGCATGACGGCTTATGGGAAAGATTATACAATCTTACCTTCTGTTGTTATTGAGCAAAAGAACGGTTGTGTAACAAAATTTGAAGACGATATTCTTGCAACAGGAAATGAGTGTAAGTGTATTGTTGAAATAAAAGAACAGCTCCTTTTTATTTATTATTTCTACGCAGAAATTGAGACAGCCCGAGAGGATAAACTTGTTATGCCGGAAAAATTCTTTATAAATTTTACTCCGTCAAATTTTGAAAATAGGATTTATTTTTCTGGTAATAACGGAAATTACAAATATGTAGATGGATTTATTGATACAATTAATAATGACGGCTCATTGTGTGTTTACGATTCAAATGGCATTTACTTGTATATTGCATTTGAATATGCTCTTGAAGATTAGGATAAAAAAATAACAAAAAAAGATGGGGAATGAAAGTGAAAAACAAATGCCGGAAAATATTCTTACTGCTGGCCGTAGTTACATTTTTAACAGACTTTGTTCTAATGTATTTTTTCATGGATTGCATTCCGGGAATGCTTTTTGTTGTGCTGCTGCTTTTGTCATGTCTGTTTTTATTGCCAAATTCAATTTATTGTATTCAAGCTGATCAAAACCCAACACCTACCGATTGGAGGATATTTTATTCCATAATAATTGTGTCAGCTCTATTTCTTATAGGCATAATAATATATGTTCTGTATTATTTTAACTTTGTATAAGGAGTTTTGAGCTGATGGGAGACTCCTGCTCAGGCGACTAACATCTGTACAGTTTGTTATGATAAATACAATGGTTACATCAGACCTAGGAGATTAAAAATGAAATATGAATTTGATTTGGAACCGGATTATTTAAGATGAGTAGTGAAATATGGGGAAAAAATATTTTTTTAAGCTTTATGATGACACAACTATAGACTTCACATTGATCAGCAAGGATGTTTTTGAGGAACTCGTAAAAATAGAGGATATGAAAATTATGGATGAAATTACTGGATAGCTTTACAAAAAAATTAAAAGGTGTACAGATGAAGAAAATAAAGTCTCTGATGTGTTTTTAATAGGAGAATAATTTTATGGATTATTTAATTGATATAAATAATAGTGATAATGATGGGTTTGAAACTAATTCTGATAATGTATTATCAGTAAAAGTATTTGACAAAGAAAACAGGCAGTTAAAAGATTGCTATGTTGAGTTGTTTTTAACGAAAAATGGAATGCTGGGTTTAGGAACTGAATTAATACGACTTGCTCATAAATTTCATGAAGGAAAACACATCCATTTGGATCCATGTGATAAAGATTTAATGGTTCAACGGCTTGGAGTTTTTGTTAGCCCTGATAGCAATTCATTAATCATAGATTGTGACAAAAATATAACAATAGATGAACTTTGTAAGAATATTAATTGATTTCTTGATGCATGGATGAAAATAAATAGGGAGGATTGATTTGTTCGAAAAAATAGTACAATTAATTAATAGTGGAAAATATGAGGAATGCGAAAATATTTGTCGGAATCTCAATTTCTCGGAAATAAAGGATGACTTTCTAAAATATTCTTATGATACAAATAGTTTTAGTTTATATTCGTTTGTTGTATATATGGTTGCAAAAAGTGAAGACAATAGATGGCTTGATTTGGCACTTTCACTAGTTATAGGTCCTTTATGTTTTGTAGAAGGAGCATATTCCATCGGTTTGTTTCATGCACGTCAGTTAGTAAAAAAGGATTTTTGTGTTGAAAATTTGGTGCAGCTTTTATTTTTTTATACTATCCCTGAGAAACTTATTAATAGAGATGAAGCTTTGGAAATAGCTAATCAGGTTTTAAAACTTGAGCCAACCAATCAAGTGGCTTTGCAAATAGTAAGAAGTTCAAAATGATTTTGCCATATCTTAAATCATTTTGATCCTGTTGATGAAAATACATGGAGAATTGAGACTTTACAATGGACAGCTTCTGAGGTTGGTAAACGAAGTAAAATAGATGGAATTTTTTTATGAAAATCAAAAGAATAGAATATTTAAATAAAGCACGTAATGAATGCTTTTTAACTTTAACAAACAATGAAACGGAAATCGTTTGCTTTTCAGATATGGAGGAACATTTTTTGGGGGAGGAAATTGGAATTGATACACCTTTGCAACTTCTTTCGGTTAGGAATATCTTAATTCCTGATAGCTTTCAAGAGGAAATAGAAAAATTTGGAGACCATAGTTACAAAATTATTGGTCATTTAATAAATAAGGAAGAAGGATTGGTAATATCTAAGTCATTTTTTTTCCATATTGACCCGCACATTATTCCTGGAGATTTTAAGGCATCTGATGCAATTTATTTCGAGGCTGAAAGAATTGATTTATTCTAGAATTATCAGCTCTCGTAATGTGTGTAAAAAGGAGTTTAAACCTTAGTTGAGAATATAGAGTTGGAGTAGAGAATGGTAATTAATTAAGAGGAGCATTTTTATGATGGATGGTGTAGTGCATAAGTTTTACCTATCATCTGAATTCGATATTAATCAAGAAATTGAAAATATAATTTCATATAAAAGTTTTTCTGAAAAACATGAAGCAATAAAAATTGAAGATAATTTTATACAAATTCTATTGGCAAACAAATACTTAATAGATGTACCAAGATTTGATTACAATAATAAAAAGTTGGTGGTAGGTATTGATCCGCTGTCTGGAGGAGTTTTTAGAAATAACCAGATACCCTTATTCTTGAATAAAATTGAAGTGTTTGAAAGAGAGATTGACAATGAAGCAAACAAAGCAAAAATAAATGAATTTGACTGTACTAAAGATGAAATGCTAAAAGAACTTAATAAATTGAAGGATTTCCTTAAAAAAGGAATTGAAACAAAAATGTGTATTTATCATGTAGGAATTTGATCTACATTTAATCAAATGAAAATGTTTGGAGGAAGAATCCAGAAGGTAAATCATCCTCCATAGAAATGGAGTGGGGTAAAAATGGAAAAAGCTATAGCAATATTTTGTATGTTTATATTTCTGATAACAAGTTGCTCTATAACAAATGATAAAATAGTGAATATGGAAGAACTCGAAAGATTTGAACAAAGGCATCCGGAATTATTCATGCGAATAAATGCAGTTGGAGGAGAATATGTGGTACATTATAAAAATCCATTCATGTATCAACAAATTTCAATTAATGAATCGAACAAGGTTGAAGGCAATCGATTTATACGACTCCAAGATGTCGTAAAACTAAAGGGAAATATGTCATATACAGATGTAGTTCGTGATTTTGGTATTCCAATAATCATAGCAGACACCATTGATGATAAACAAATAATGTATTTTCAGCGAGGCTTCTCTTTGAAAAAAGGATTTTACTTATCACCGTATGTGATAATAATTTATTTTAAAAATAATTTATTGGAATCATGCAGAGAGGAATATTTCTTTAGGCCTTGATTCTGTGAGGCTGTGAAGAGAAGGAAAAATTTACAAAGATGATATAATTTTTTTGTTGTTGGAATTATATAGGAATTTTTGATGGAATATATTTGTGTTTCAATAGATTGAGCTCGAAATTAAATGTAGATTGGAAAAAGCTACGGGTTGTGCAGGAGATTTTTAATATGAAAAATAAAATGTGTTTTATTTTACTAAATTTATTTAGTCTATTTATATTCGCTCAAAAATCTATAGATTACTCAAAATTAGATCCAATTAAATATGTCTCAATAAAAGAAGAACATAGTGGATTTTTATATCCAGATAGTATTAAAGATAAAAATTACGAAGATTGTTACATTTATTCCTTTAATGAAAAAGCTTCCAACGGGGTAAAAACTGTGAAATTTTACGCTGATTATTGGTTTATTGGAGATAAAAAACTTAAACAATCTTGTTTTGAGATTAACAATAAGAAATTTTTTTGGAAATCTAATAGTTTAAATAATATAAGTATTGATTTTATAAATTTTATCATTTTTGATATTAATGGAAAAAACTTTTTTTTAATAAAAGCCGAAACCCATTTTTCAACATATCATCTGTTTTTATTTGATGTCACTGATATGTCGAACATTCGATTTTATTCATTATATGATTATGAGTATGATGAGAATTTGGGGTTTAATATAAATGACGTATTAAATAGAATGTTTTGGCAAGGCTCGATGACATTGACTGATTATGAGTAGAATAACTGGGGGATAAAGTGCGTAAGTCTGTGTCGTTTTATTTGTCAATGATTGTGCTTTCGGCATTTTCATCTGCTGCGGAACCGGATGTGGTTGTTCCTGAGCCTGATATTGTTACACGAAATATAGAAGATTTTTCTATTGGTAAGAATCTGGATGAATTGAAAGTGGATATTCCAGATTTTTATTCTCCACATAAAAGTATAATTGTTGACTCAACCTTTTCCTGAAGGTGTTCGCTTGAATATGACTTATAAATATGTCATGAGAATAACCAAGAAAAAGAAACTGAAAAAAGAAAGATTGGTCGGCTATTATATGGAACTTCCGTCCGGATGGTATGTTTCATTTTGGACCGGAAAATCAGGAACAGATTATTATCCGAAAGAAGATGATGTTGTTTATGCGATTTTCAAAAGAAAATGATTAATATGGAATTGGAACTGAAAAATTTCTTGATACAAATAATGATAAAATTAAGACAAATCGGAAATAAATGGTATCCGTTGTTACGGAGGAAAGATATATGAAATTTTAGAGGAAACTAAGTTGTTTTATGATCCTCGTGATATTGAAGTACTGGGGAAAATGCTTGAAAAAAAAATAAAATCTGTAGATGATGTCATAAACAATATAGACGAGTTATATAATTTATATAAAATCTTTGAATCAAATTCTAGAAAAGAGTTTATATATAAAGACCGGTTCTTGATAAATGCTGATTTTAAGTATGTTGATTCAAATTGATAGTGTGGTGCAAAGAATTAAATATTCTTATCCACTTCTGCTCATAACCCATAGATTATTTATGAACCAAAGGAGAGAAGCGATGCTTAACAGAAGATTTTTATTATTGATTTTTTTTCCCTTATTTCAACTTTATGTAAATGCTTTTGCTGGAGACATGAAGATTGGTTTGCAAAACGATAATGTCAACATAATTTTTTACGATGGAGACATCATCAATGAAATTTCTTCCAGAATAGATGAGGCCCCACAAATTACGGTTGAGGATATTTTTTTATGCCCACAGGCAAAAGAAGGCACATATTGGTTAACTATACAGAAAAAAGACGGAGTAAGACAAAAATATATAGTTTCTGACAATTTCCAAGTTTATACGGAAAATTCTGATGGATATCCTGTAACACTTTCTTGTAAAATTTTAAATGAATTGAGAGAAATTCTAATACAGTATCTGATTTCAAATTACATCTAATACGCCAAAACTATATCCGTATACATGGGAGGAAATAAATGAAATTCTTCATAAAGCGAATAACTAAAATGCTTCTTAGTGTGCTGATTGTCCTATCGTGTAATATATCAGCCCTTGGATTTGATGTTAGATTTGGAGAATGTTTACCTGAATAAAAAAAAGATTAAAACGAATGGCATTGGCAATGAAAAAATCTGGATATGAAGAAACGGAGGCAGTAAAATGGATAGAAAACAACATAAAATAACACTTGAAAAGTTTATTTTCCTCATCATATTAGTATTTTCTCTTGTTCCATCAGGCTGTTGTTTTTTATTTCTAATGCCACGATATGGTAAGGATTTTAAGAAACCATTGGTAAAATCAATTAGTATTGATTCAAACAACATTGTTACAATTATATTAGACAATGCTAATAAATCAAAGCGCATTGGTGAAATACATGCACTGGATTTATTGTCTTTTTCTTCAGTTTTAGAATATGAAAAGAACGATGATGAAATCATAATAAAGAAAGATATATCTAAGTATAAAGAAAAACTTACAGAAGATAATCAGTACAGGATTGAGATTAAATGGTATGGAGGGCATCTGTTTCTGGAAACAGTTTTTCAAAATGGTCAGTTCACTGTATTAAAGGAAAAATATCTCGATAGGATATGATCGGATTTTTTTTGTACAAGGAATAAAGTGAACAGTAATATAAAACAAATAAACCCAGCTAATTTTTTCGTTATCTCTATGGATTGTGTCAAGTATAACTAGAATGTATTGGAGGAAAAGGAACGAAAATGCCGTTAAAGAATTTTTTGACATTGTTATTATGTGTAGCTGTCATTTGTTTGCTGACTTTTTTGATGGCGAAATCGCATGAGCCTAAAAACTATAACGAATATATGTCTGAACTGAATCAAATAAAAAATACCATTACAAAAGAGTTGTTGTTGAATTGCAAAATCGAAGCCAGGAACTGTGATTTTGATCCTGACAAACTAAATATAGACGAATTAGCAAAATACTTGCGAGAAGCCGAATGTACAAGCGCACTGAACCATCCAGAACCTCATGGTTCTATATACTTTACAGAGACTAAAACTGAAAACTATTTCAAAATTCGCATTGAATTTTGCAGTACATGGGAAGAAAAAATAGGCGTTGTGTATTATATTGATTTATATAAGAACAATAAAAGGGTTGCTCATGAAATTTTTGCTTCGCCAGAATTATCATCCTGGTGCAAAGAAAATTTCCCTGCTGTATTTATAACTAAATGGGGTAAAAAATGTTTCACAAGAATAAAATTTTAATTTACATTTCGATTTTTATAGGTTTGATTGTATTTTCTTTGCTATATGTACATCTTGCTCCTATTAAAACTATAGTTTTATATTATGATTTGGAAAATAAACCAACTTATGATGGGGAGGTGTGCGTACCAACAGTCGTGACAGTTGATTATTTTATCACGAATTCCAAAAAGACGAATAGTATTTATATGCTTTGTTCATCAAAATTTTATGATGAGTTGATGTCTACGTGTGATTCATTGAGAGAGACTGAAGTTATCAGAATACCTGCACTTGATTTGTCTTTCTTGGACTCTTTGAATGATGATATGCTGATACAACCAGAGCAGCACAATGATTTTGCTTACACAAGCATAAACGATTTTTATGTAGGAATCAGATATATAATCTTAATAAAGTATTGGTCCGGTGTGGAAAAAACTGTTGCCCTAGGGAATGCAGGGTATATAAAAATTGATAAGAAATATTTTTGTATTGATTCCGAGAAGAATAAAAAAATAATGTCGCTGATACATAAATATTTCAAATTGGATATCGAAGAAAATACATGAGAATTGAATAAGGTTGGAGATAAAGACGATGTTGGCAAATGGCTTGACAAAAAATCCGTCGCGGAAGGAGAATGACTGATGTTTTTACCAAAGAAAAGAATTGTGTTACCTTTGCTTGTTCTAATTATATCATTTCTATCGTACTCTATTTATTCAGTAATTCGATGCTATTCCAAAAATTTACCAAGTGAAATTTTGAAAAATCCTAATGTATTGGGATTCAAGAAAATAATTCGTGAAAAAGATTTCGAAGAGGTTTATGCTCTAGATATTGAAATGAAAGATAATTCAATAATAAAATTTCATTGGGTTGAATACGGTTTTTTTGGAAATATAAAGTTTTCTTGTGTAAAAGGGATAAACGAATATAGGTTCCCATATTTTATTTATAATAAGAAAAGTTCAAGAATTGAACATATAAACCAATCATATATGTTTGAAAAGAGCATTCAACACTACGTGAACAGCCACAATATAAGCGTTGTGCTTAACAATTACAAAGAAATTGAAGAAGCCTCTAATAAAATTCTGTTTTTTTCAGATGATGAAATTTCTGATTTATTTGATTTATATAAAACTCAAGGCGATGCTTCATCTTGGATAAAAAAGATTGACAAAAAATATCTGCTTGAGACTGAAAAAACTATAGAAGGATGCTGTAGAATCTCATTGAAATCAGAATTCTAGAAGTTGGGGGAATTTATTAGAAAATTCATTTACAACTAATGTGCCTTTTGTTTCAAATTATTTATACAGAGCTGAGCTTGAAGAGGATAAAAAAATTAAAAGCGATCTTTTGTCTAAAGGATATGAGAATATTAGAAGAAAAATTACTATGGAGGATTATGAAACGGTGCTAAATGAAGAGTATTATTTTAATATAAATAATTATATTGATTCAGAGATTAAATCAGTTGATTTGACAGATATACAAGTAATGTCTCTTTTTAAGGATAGAGATATCGGAATAGAAGTGTATGAATCCAAAGCATAAATTTATAGCCGTCGTTTTTGGGCCTCTATTTAACTTTTTCAAAACAAGCCTAAAATTATCACCTTATTTTGTTTGCACGATTTTGATTTTCCTTGTTGCCATACCAATATTTAAAACAAAGAGCAAAACTGATTTGGACTTAATAAGAAAAGCCTTAATCATTTTGGCACTTTTAATTGGTTTGATTTTTGGAGTAATTGATACATTGAAAATAAGGGATGTCATCTAGCGTCCTCGGCTATTTATCCCCGGTGTGGATATTAACCATGTTTTTCCATACAATTTCAAAGATGAAAAACAAGGTAGAGTCTGTGAAAATATTTCTGTAAATTCCCAAAAAGTATACATTGTGGAAAATAAACACAGGAGCCCAATTATGGCAAAAGAAAAAACACCACCACACAAGGTTGGTATGACAGAAGTCAATAGGGAGATTATGTAATGAAGCATTGTATGAAACTTACTTTTATAATCGATTTTATCCTAATTGGAATTTTGTTCTTCTCTTATTACCTTGAAAGACATGTCGGCTTGTTGCTATATACACTTATCAATATTGCATTTATGATTGTTTTTGTTTTGTTTTCTCTAGTTGTAATAATCACTGCAAAAAACATACACAGGGATGCAAAGAATAAAGTCATTCCTCTTATTTGCATTCAAATAATTCCTTGTGTTTTTTTCCCTTTGGCTGTTTTTAAGTTCAAAATGCCAGATAGAATTGCTCTAAAAATTGAGGTTCCAAAATTAGAGCGGCGCATTGCTTCTATGTCCAAGGAAGAACTTGAGGATTCAGGTGTTTTAGTCTTTGAGCCTTATATCATATCTGTATGGGAGCCTGGATTTCTCGACGATCAGCTTGTGTTGGTTTATGACAGTACCGATGAATTAGGAAAAGGAATGACAGAAAAGCATTTTATTCCGGTAGGGAAATTATATCCAGTTATACGTGCAGGTACATGTTTTTATCTGTGTGACCTGGAACGGTGAAATTCCAAGTGTATTGCAAAGGTTTATGGCTGTTATGTGGATCTAAAAAACTTAATGTAGTTTATACTTATGTTTTTTTTTGAAGGTATGAACAGGAGAAATTGGTATGTCGAATTAAGCAATGAATTCATAGTAACTGTGAACTCTATTTTTGATTTCGGGGAGGTAAAGAAATGAAGGTCAAAGCGGTGGTAGCTTTTGTTGCATTTTTGTTTTGTATTTTTGTTTCAGGATTATTTGCATTAATTTTTTGCAAATCAGAAACCTTTGATGATACAGAGAGTTTTGTCATACTTGGTGAGAATGAAAATGTTGAAAATAAACATGGAAGTTCAAAATCATGTACGCCATTCCCTAAGTATTGGCAGACGGAACAGGAATTTGTTGAAAACTCTGACTGGCAGGTTGTGGTGGGGGCATCAGAATCCAAAAGATTGTATAAGGAAATAAAGAAAATGCTTTCTACAAAAGAGGAAATTACAACTATGTATATGCCTGTTTTGGATATGTCTTTTTTAACAGGCAAGAAACCTGATGTCAAAGCTGAAAAAGGAATTCCAGTTTCAGACTCGAATATTTTTATATCTTATGTGGTATATAGAAAAAAAAATGAGCAGATTATGGAAAAATTATTGATAGGGGGAAGCAATATAATAAGACTTGATGAAAAATACTTCGAAGTAGATCCCAAGAAAAAAAGTAGAGTTTATCACATAATAAAGACAGAAATTGCTCCATAGATTTGTATTTTAAATTATGGCAGTCTACTATCCACCCCTCTGTGTCAAGATAAAGTTGCCCGATGGAGGGGTACCTGTATGAAGTATACGGCAACATTTAAGAAAGTGGAGCTTAGAAAAGTTCTGCTGGATTTATATTTGACTTTTAATGGGTTTGATTTTTGGCTTAATTGATACATTGAAAATAAGGGATATCATCTAGCGTTCTCGGCTATTGGGAGTATTTTGGTTCAATCGAAATGGAAAGATTTAATATCTACAACGGAGTATATTCCATGAAAAAAATGTTTTTTATTATGACGGCACTTTTCATTTTCTCTTGCAGTAAAAATGCGGTTAATAACGGCGTACGGCTTCCCATTGTATTCGGAGAAAACTATTGTGAAATAAAACTTTCCTATGATGTTGACGAAGATGTCCAGTACATATTTTCTCCAGACACAACAGTGGCATTGGATGTGAAGCAAATCATAGCAGATGGAAATGTGCTGGAAATGGAAAGAGACGAGGCTTTTAATGTCTCTGAATGTCCAGTGAGAATTGTTAAAGATTTTTCCCGAGATGATTGCTACATGACGCTTCATTTAAAAGGCTCCTACAATGGCCGATATTATCTTTGGAATGACGGAAGGGGAATCCTTTTCAACAAGGGTGAAAACAATGTGATGTACCCATATACAAATTCATATCTCATACCAAGAGATGCAAAAGAATTGAAAATAAAATACAAAGTTCTTATCCCCGGCGAGGATATTAACCGTGTTTCTCCAAACAATTTCAAAGACGAAAAAACAAGGTATACAAAATCGTATATGGCAAACATTTCTTTTAGCGATTTCACGGTTACGATTGCGGAGGAAGATGTTGAGGATTCTATTAAGGAACATTGATGCAACTCTTGTTTCGGAATTGATTTCCTTAAAATGCTCTCTAAAAAACGCTTGACAATAAAAACTAAAAGGTGTATAGATGAAGAAATGGCTGAGATATTGCAAAAAAGCGGTTATAATTCGGAGACGATAAAATGGGGATTAGAAAACTATTAGTTCTTTTTATCGCCATAATTTTTATGTCATGCAGCAGGGGAGATGTTTCTGCCCCTATTGTTAACACAATCCGCCTTGAAGATGGAAATCTTTTTTTGCTCCTTAATAACATCAAACCAAAACTTGTGGGGTATATAAAAGGCATCAGCATAGGTGACCACAGTTTTGATGCAGTATACAGCAAAAATCTGATAATCTATGTAATAGATATAGAATCCGTCCGCATTGAAATGAAAATTGAAGTGGAATTTAAGGACGGAACATTTTATATTCTTTCAGAGGAGTATAATTCGTTTCCTGAATACCAGAAATGTGAGCATTATAAAAATACGTATATTGAAGGGGACTCAAAATGAAAAAAATCAGCGCATCTATTTTTATTTCAGTAATTTTACTGCAGTTTTCATCAGGATTCGCAATTACCGAAGCTGAAAAAAATTCTTTGATAGCAAAAGCTGCGGAATATCATTCAGCTGGTAGACTCGACGAGTCCTTGCTTTGCATTCAAAATATCCTGTCAGAATCGCCCCTTGATGACGAAGCTCTATATTATCGTGCGTTTATATATTTGGAAATGAACAAAGCGCAGCTTGCCATTTCTGACCTTGATATGATACTCTCTATGGACAAACCTGATTACGAGACTCTGCATCTTCACGGATGTGCTCAGTATGACTTGGGAAAATATGAGGATGCAATAAAAGATGAGACTGAGGCTATTAACCTGAATCCTCAGGCACATGAGTGTTATGACATGAGAGCTTCCGCATACAGGGCTATGGGTCAGCATGAAGCTGCTATCAAGAATTATACGGCATCCATTTATTATGGTAAAATCCGCAATGCTGATTTATGTAAAAATTATACCAACCGTGCATTGATTTATCTTGAGTTGGGTGAATACGAAAGTGTTGTAGATGATTGCACAGAGGCACAAAAGTACAATCCGTTTTATATCACATTGTATCTTACACGTGCGGAAGCCTATACAAAGCTCGGAAAATATGAGGACGCACTTGCCGACACTGAATATATTATTCGAGTCGCACCAAAAGTTTCTGATGGATTTCATGCAAGAGGAGTGGTTTACATGTCAATGGGAAAGTATAAGTCAGCTGTCTCTGATTTTAATACCGCAATAGAAAATGAACCATTGAATTCATCTCTTTATGCACTACGAGGAGTTTCATATATGAATCTAAACAAAAATAAAAGAGCCGTCAAGGATTTGAGCAAAGCTATAAATCTTTCGCCCGATAATGCTGAGTGGTATAAATTTCGCGCGGCAATTTATATAAAAGAAAAACAAAAGCAAAACGCAATAAAAGACCTTGAGAAAAGTTTAAGCCTTAATCCAGATGATGAACAGACATTAAGGTATAGAGAAATGGCGGAGGATATGTAGTGTCACATAAGTGAAGAAATGACTGACAGAAAAACGAAAGCTGGTGGTAGGGTACATTATATTTGTCAAAATACAAGGTGAGGTTAAAATTGATAATGCAAATAGTTAAATTTCTTATTCCAATATTTTTTTCCCTCTGTTAATTTCATGCGCTTCTCTTTCGGAAAGTGAAATCCGCTCTGAAATACTGTCAGCTGATATAAGCATACGATGCAATAATGATGAGGACGCAATAAAATATTTGTCACGTGCTATTGCAATTGATCCACATAATGAGAAAGCTTTAAAACTACGTGGCGAATGTT
>JAEEGL013037007.1_pt1 | contig 31614 bp, 20 predicted proteins | sample 9134231 | NCBI WGS metagenome assembly JAEEGL01 (sample SAMN16246548, study PRJNA631951) | gut metagenome | biome: gut microbiome; feature: rumen; material: fiber-attached | host: Bos | place: Iran: Karaj | collected 2018-10 | reverse complement strand
CTTCTACACAGACTTTCTCCGGCAATATAACCTACAGCTGGCCGATCAACGATCCCCTCCGTGTTGAGCTGGATAAGACGGTATCGGTCAGTGCCGCAAGAGACTCAAGCAATAACATAACCTCAATAACATGGACTATAGGAAGTGTTTCCGGTACATGTACCGACGTTGATGCAAGCGGTTGTGCTCATGTTTATCTTGCACCTATCTACAGCAACTACTATTTTGTTAACTTCCATCTCGGCGCCCGTGGCGATACAACAGCTGAGACGCTCCTTTCCAGAAAACTTATCGTTCTCGGAAACAGCAATCTTACACACGTTAAGATCAGCGACGTCCAGGCTCCGAGTAATGACCCTGTACACGTAGTATTTATCGGTTGGGAAGAAAATACCGGTACAGAGCAGAATCCTGTATGGTCACTGTTCCGTACGATCGATTCTGACAATAACGAGATCGTTCAACCCGGTATGGATGGCACATACATTGAAGTCGGACCTAAGACTGTTGATCTTTATCCTTTCTTCGTTCAGGCCCGTTATATTAACTTCAATATCGGAGCAAGCGGTAACGGCGCTTTGTATCTCGGTCCGCAGCTCATGTTCACCAGTGATGAGGCAGCAGGAGACGAATATGCTCTGACATCTCTTCCTACAACAACAAGGTCCGGATATACATTTGCCGGATGGTATACAGGTGCGGACGGAACAGGCACACAGATTACTGATGCCAGCGGTAACATCCGCAGTATTTCTTATTCCGAGACAGGTTCTTATACAGATGTTAACGGCATTACTTATTCCGGCATGTCTTATAAGATCGAAAACGGAAAGATGTATGCATACAACGCTCTTGACGAGCTGACGCTTTATGCAAAGTGGACACCGAATATCACGGCCACTTATAAAGTCGTTATCTGGAAGCAGAGATCATCTGATGCTGCAGGTATAGCTGATGCAAATAAAACATACGATTACGAGACATATTTCTATGATGATGCGTGGAATACAAGTAATCCCGTAACAGAGAATACACTTCGCAGTTTCTCCGGATATGACGCATCAGGTAATACTGTTGGCCCCAGAAACCTGCTTGATATGACATTTACAGGATTTAAAGCAGGACGTTATGACTACGTCGGAGATGTCAATCCTCAGGGCAGTACTGTTATTAATATCTATTATGACCGTATTACTTTTAATCTGAAGTTTATCTTTGCAAGACGTCAGTTATCGAATGGTTCAGAAACAGGCAACTTCCTTGTTCCGGTATTGAATAACAGGTTTAACCCGCCTTCTACTATAACATGGCAGGCATATTGTAGTGCACAGGGATCCGGAATAAACTGGGATAGTGCCAATACGACAGTATTGTCTCAGGTATGCAGCTATCCGGCTAACAGAATTGAGTCTGCAGATTATAACGGTTACCGATACTATTTCTATGTAATAACAGCTAACTATGATTCTTTAATAGCTTCTGAATGGCCGAGTTATAATAGTTTTCCTACAGTTGGAGCTAATAATGCTAACAGAAGGCTTTCCGGTTGGTGGTTGATGGCTACTGCAGATTTGTATGGTAGTCCTGGACAAAATGATACCGTAAAAGGTGTCGTATCCACAATGGACGAGTTGATCCTAGGTGATCCCGATTCACCTGACGGAAACTTCCTGATAGCCAGCTACAGAACTTCTACACCCAATAACTGGACATATAATATTTATATGGAAACGCTCAGCGGTGTTGACTATTCAGGGCAGACTACTGTCACCCGAAATAACAAGACATACTATCTTGCAGATAGTTTTGTAGCCCGTTCAAGTAATACTGACCTCAGTCAGCAGAATGCACCGGCATATAGTGGATTTGAAGATGGAGAACGTGTGTCTGGCGGAACTCTTACTGCGGATTTCTACTATACCCGTAAATCCTACAACCTGACTTTTTCAGCGAACTATCCTCTTGCTTTGGCAGGCAATGCACCGGCAGCACAAGTATTTACTAACATTTCTTATGATCAGAGTCTTGCTTCTTACAGCAGTACTGCTGCTCCGGCAACGCCAAGCAACGATTACTACTTCGACGGTTGGTACGAGGATGCCAGTGGTACGGTACCGTTTGAATTTGCAAACGAGAAAATGCCTGCTGCCAACAAGATCATTTATGCCAAGTGGTCGCTCGTAGAGTATCAGATCAATATCGATCCTAACGGCGGTATAGTAGACTCTATAGATTATTCCTGGTTTACTTCTCATAATACATTGGATGTTACCGGTCTTTCCGGTACTAACAACGGTTATGCCACATACTTTGACAATGAAGCTACGCAGCTTATCGAACCATATAACAATCTGGTCCGTCCTTATGTTGAAGTCAGCGAAGCAGAAGCAGCTTCGATGCCGGCCGGTACAGTTTACAGATATGTATATGTATACCGTTCTAATCAGGAAGGCGGAACAGGCAAGCTTGGTGCTGCTGCCCGTACTGCAGTCTATATTTTAGACACTGAAGAATCCTTAAGCGCTTTCTACGATTACTATTGCGAGCAGGTAAGACTCCGTCAGGCAAGAGATCCCCAGCTTACGGCTTTGCCTCGAGCACAGTGGGAAGCAACTTATGTTTCTGCTGAGAAATACCGTACACTTAGAAGTGGTGAGAGCTATGTATTCCTCGCTTGGTATGAAGAGGTCAACGGTGTCCGTCAGAATACACCATTTGATTTCTCGAAGCCCGCTGAACACGAGACGACCCTTGTAGCTGAATGGCGTCTTGACGGCGGTTACAGCTTACTCTATGCAACAGAGTACTATGCTGACAACAACGACTACATTACAGCTAATCTTGAGGATTGGACTGATCCTCTTGACGGTACTTCGAAATATGCAGACGGTGCCACAACCCAAGCAATGCAGGAACCTACATCTGTTATGGTCAACGGAAAGTCGGCTGGTGATGATGGATATGTAGACTATCAGTTCCTTGGCTGGCAGATCGTAAAGGTTGAGACCGTTGCTGGAAGGCTTCGTTATACTCCTCTGGAACCCGGTGTTTATTACACAGCAGGTCAGGAACTGACTGTAAAGGCAAGATATTCTGATGCCAACATGGTTATCCACATGCAGGCTGTATATCAGAAGAGAGGCGAAGCTTACAGAAGACCTGAGGTCATCAGTCTGACACTTGATGCCAGCGCAGATGCTATGAACGCCGGAACCGGTTATGTCGACCTCACCAACAGTTCGTTGCCTAACTGGTATTGGCCCGGTCATTATTGGGCAGACAGTACACACATTTATTTTGGTGATACACAAGCCAATACAGCTTTGCAGTTGTATAAGTACGCAACCACTCTTACAGAAAGTGAAGAAACAGGCGCAACGCTGAATCCTGCTGGTGTCAATTACTTCAAGCACACTGCCGGATTTAAGTTGATCGGATTCGATCTGGATAGTCCTGATACGGATTTTGTTCCGGATTATGCTTCTGATTCAGTGATAGCAGTATCTCCCGGTGAAGAACATACCCTTTACGCGGTATGGGAGCCGATGGTTTATCTTACGGTCAAAAATGATACCGGTGTCGGTCCTGTTACGTTCACTCTCAGTGGTACGAATCAAGCAGTTCACATCGTAAATCAGACAAATGGTTCTTTCTCTCGTAACGCGATCAATCCTAATCAGGGTATAACTCTTGCTGACGGTGAATCGATCAGACTGGTCGTTCCTTATGGCGAGGGCGAGATGATCACATTAAGCGGTACTAACACATTAGGTACAGGTTACTGGCTTAATGCAAAGAGTGAGCTTGGATACACGAATCCGACAGCAAGAACACTTACAGGTACATATTATCGAGTTCCTAATACTGAATCATTCAATTTTACTGATGATCAGTGCTTATTGGTTGATGCAGAAGGTGTTGTAATTACCTTTATGGCAGAAAAAGCACCGCATACTTTGGTTCTTGATGACAACTATACCGGAGGAGCAACAAGAGAGTTCATATTCTCTGAAACTCCTGAAGGCGTTGTTTATTATCAGAATGTCGGAACCACATCATATACATTGCCAAGCACAAGTACCCGTATCGGTTGGGAGCTTTTAGGTTGGGATACGGATCCTTCAGCCACTTCTCCTGCTTATACAACGGGAGCGTGGACAATTACTGATCTTACAGCATTTTTTACAAGTAACGGATCATCTTCTACTGATATAGAGATAAAGACGCTCTATGCTATCTGGGAAGCAAATGCAGATGCAAGTACAGTTTATGTTTGGAAAAATGTTCCTGAACCCGGAGACCAAACAAAAGCATTTACTTTTACAGTTAGCTTTGGAGGCGGATTCAGTTATATAGAATCACAAAGAAGAAATCGATGGAACACTCAGCCTACAAATGGGACTATTTCTAATAGTTCAGCTCTAAACAATTCAGCTACTCTGTCGGGTGATTTTACATTAACTCACAATCAATATCTGAAGATTGTCACTTCTAAAAATGAAACCAATCAGACAGGTGTTAGACCCAATTTGGAAATGAGAGTCACCAAGTGGCAAAGAAATACTAATGGAAGCGCGGATACTCAGATCGGTAGTGAAACAATACTGAGTTGGAATTGGAGAAACACTATTACCACAGGCAATCCGACTGGTACAGGTCAGTATAAGGATTTTAACTTCCAGAATCTTAACCTTTCTGTTACTGAAGCAGATTATACAGACAGATACAATCTGAGCATGGAAGTTGCGGCACACACAACGAATGCTGAGTTAAATGTCAGTGCGGCAACAAGAAAACTTTCCTGGACTGATACTTTTGCAGGCGGTACGGTTATCTTTACTAACACAAGAAAGACTGCAAATGTAACGATCAAAAAGTCACTGCTGCCTGATACCGTGGATCCTGAAAGCTTTGTTTTCAACGCTTCACTCGAGAACGGTGAGAGCTATACACTCAATCCTACAAGCAACTCCATCATAAGTGATGCAGATGAAAATAACGGCGGTGAGTGGAAGATCAAAGGTATTCCTACAGGTGCAACGTTGACTATTACTGAAACTGTCGATGCTGACCGTTATGAGACTGTTGCTGCAGGAGTTAAGAAAACCAATAATTTGGCTGTTACGGATAAGAATGCTGCTGATAACATTTTTGCATTCGATGTTGAAGATGATACTGAAGTAACATTTACGAATACTCTGAAATCACAGAAAATCCGTATCGTTGTAGTTGACGATGAGAGTCCTGCAAACTATCTTGACAGTGCTAACTTTACACTTCCGGGAGTATTCCCGGGAACGAAGTTCTCTGCAGCAGGAACAGGACTTGTCTGGGAAGGATCTGTTTTCGTCGGAAACTATACATTGACTGAAACATCAATGCCGGATCACGCAGGTGTCCGTTATACCATGCTCCAGGCTCCCGCAACAATAAATGTTGCAGGTGGTACTGGTAGTGATAAGGTTACAGTAACTACAGGTGATGCTGCAGATACAGTCAATGTCAGTTATGACACCGCAACTGAAACTTACATCATTACAGTTGTTAACCCTAGGATGATGCGCGTGACGCTGAAGAAGTCCGTTGTTAATGACATTATCAACAACAGCTTCCTCTTCACGGTAACGCTGACAGACAGCAGCAATAATCCGATCCAGTTGTCCAATGTTTATGGTACCCAGGGTACAAATGCGAGTGGTAAGTTAGATTTCACGCTGGTAAATAACCAGACAGCATTGCTCTATGTACCGAGACACGCAAACATTCAGATCTCTGAGACTGAGGATTACAGATATGCAACTGTTTTCAGAGAAGGACCTGATGCTGATCATCTCGGCGTTATGAATGGCGGTACGAGCAGGACTCTCAGCGATATCAATGCAGACTGTTTCGTTCTCTGCACCAATACCCGTCAGATCGTCGGTGTAACTGTTGAGAAGACTGTTGTAGGCCAGGGCGGAACGTTCTCGTTTACCGCCAGGGTAACTGATAATTCTACGCCTCTTGCAAATTATACTTTGAACGATAATTCGACACCGGCTGATACTTCAGACGATATCGTTACAGATTCTTCCGGAATAGCCACATTCACATTATCTCCGACAGATGACGGAACTGACAGCATCGTTCTTTACATGCCGGGCGGAGTTGATCTGACTGTTACAGAAGCTGAGCCCACAACTACAGCTTACACAACGACATATACTGTTGTAGATCCAAATGATCCTACCAATAACACATCCGGTACCGGTTATACTACCGGCGCTATAAGGATAAGTGGAACGAGGATAGTAACATTCACGAACACAGTGGCATCGCTGATCGCACCGACTGCCGTAACTGATAACAGCAAGACTACAATGGTCCTGATGTTTGCCGGAGCAGCAATCTTTGCAGGTGCAGTGATCCACTTAGAGCGCAAGAAGAAAGGGGGGCAGGGTTTAAGTACAAACGATGAATAGAATGTGACATTTTATGGAAATGGCCCGAATGAGGCTTTATTCGCGTAAAGTGTCCCATTTGTGTCCCTAATAAAATGGTATAAAAGCAGTACAAACAAACTCAAAACAAGAATTAACTGATAATTAGATGAGGAGGATACTATTATGAAATCGATCTTACGTAAAGTGACAAGCATTTGCATTGCCACAGCTATGGTTGCCGCGATGGGATTGACCTCGTTGGCTGACGAAAACATTGGAGGCAACGGCACTGTTCTTGGTAACAAGGATCCTGCTGATGCCCTTGAAAAAACTCTCGTAATTGAGAAGGAACTTACAGCTTATAATGCAGAAACAACATCAATATATGCTCCGAATATTTCCTATTCATATACAGCTACAGGTGTTTCTGGAAAGACAGTTACTGACTCTGACGGTGTTTCTGCAGTAACAAAGGCCGGTGTCACAACAGGTCTGACTATTACAGGCGTTGCCTGGACTGATGCTGAACAGATAAACGCTTCATCGACCGGTGTAGCTAACAGAAAGGATATCACTATTGATTTTTCCGGCGTTGATTTCCCCGGTGCAGGTGTTTACCGTTATCAGATCGCTGAGACATGTTCGCCGACTAAAGCTGTTGCCGGAGTAACAGATGGTACTATCGCTGATTCCCGTTATCTCGACGTTTATGTCAGAGATCCGAGAACAGGTGAGAGCGGTGACATTATCTACGGCTATGTTCTGTTTGAAAACAATAATGATATTGACGGACGCGCTTCAGCTACAACGAATACAGTAGATGATGCTAATAAGACCGAAGGATTTGTTGCCATCTCAGGCACAGGCACAACACTTTCAGCTGACTCTTACTACACATACAATGTTTCTGTTACCAAGAGACTCGTTAACGATGCAGGTAACGCAACCAATGCATTCCCGTTTGAATTAACATTCACACGTGCAAACGGTACTGACTTTGCCCTTGTTAAAGCTGAAACTGCAGGAACAAGCAGCGCTGATATGTCTGCTTTGGTTACTACAGCAATCAAGGACGGCGATACCACTACATTCTATGGAATTCCTTGCGGAACAACAGTAGACATCGTAGAGGAAAACAACGTATCTACAGCAGCTTACAGCGTAACAACAAGCGGTGATGCTGATGTAAACATTACAACAGCTGTTATCCGTAACTATGGTGAGAAGACAGGTGCTACTGCAGTTCAGATCAATTCCACTGCAGCTGACACTGCTGTTGCTGCAACCAAGGCTGTTACTTTCCAGAACGAACTCGCACTTATCTCACCTACGGGTGTTGCAATGGCAGTACTTCCGTTCGTGATCATGCTGGTATTCGGTCTCGGATTTATGGCAGTTGCTACAAAGAAAAAGGCCGATGAGCAGGCTTGATGAAAGACGGTATCCGGATCAGATGATTATCGGTTAAAATGTAAAGATAAAGTACGGATGCTGATAAAAAAGCATCCGTGCTTTCTTTAACAAACCGTTGCAAGGGGACTAATAAGAGGTAGCCAGATGAGTGAAAATGTAAATCCAATAGAGAAGAGAAACGAGGAGAATTCTGCAGCAGCCGGTACGCAGAGATCGATCGGTAAAGCTAAATCGCAGATGAGATCACTCCACTTTTCCCTGTTAAGTATCTTGATAATAATCATACTCGTATGGCTCATGCTGGGAGTCGTTTTCGGTATCATGAAGGCGCCTTCGAATGATATGTCTCCGAGAATTGATTACGGTGACCTTATCCTTTATTTCCGAATGGATAACAAATTCGACATTAATGAGGTCGTAGTCTTAAATAAGAACGATACCGTTTATCTTGGAAGGGTAATAGCAGTCGGTGGTGATATTGTTAATATCACTGACGAAGGTAATCTCATCGTTAACGGAAATGTTCTGAACGAACCAAGGATCTTTTATTCTACACCCCGTTATGAAAACTATGAGGATTTTCCTCAGACTGTCTCTGAAGGCGAGTATTTCATCCTGGTAGACAGGAGAGAGGGCGGAGAAGACAGCCGTTACTACGGCATGGTTACAAGCAAAGAGATCAAAGGCTCGGTTGTAACATTAATAAGGCGCAATAATTTGTAATCCCCGTTTTTTTAGCAGAGGCAGACGATGAAGACTGTATGCGGCATAGTAAAGATCATCGAGACGGTTATGAGAGTTATCGTAGCCGTTGTTGCCGTGGTATTGATCCTGTTTGCCGCTTATTCACTTTATGACACGTTCTATATCAACCAGCACGCATTCTCTTCCTATGAGCTCAAGCAGTATAAGCCGGTTCCGGTGGAAGATAATGATGATGACGGCAGCGGTGCCCGTGACAAGAGCAGTTTTGATGAGATACTGGCGATAAATGAGGATGCTGCCGCCTGGCTTACGATATTTAACACAAACATCGATTATCCGGTCGTTCAGGGCGATGATGACCTGGAATACGCTTCCAAGGATATCTACGGCAAGACGAGTATTTCCGGTGCCATCTACCTGATGACTGATAATGCACATGATTTCAGTGACTCTTATAACGTGATCTTCGGTCACCACATGGATAACGGTGCCATGTTCGGAGATCTCGAGAAATACAAAAAAGAAGATTATTTCAATTCGCATCCCAACGGCTGGATCTATGCCGGTGACCGCTATTTTACTCTTGATGTTTTCGCGGTGATGTTGACGGATGCTTATGATCAGAATGTCTATAATCCTGATCTGCTCACGATAGATGAGAGACTGGATTATATAGTGGACAATTCTTTATATATAAGAGAAGTCAGTGCTTCGGCTCGTGAAGCGCTTGAACTTTATGAGAAAGAAGGCGTGAGTGTATTAGACGACCTTCAGAAGTCCGGCGGTCCTGCTCTTATCGTTGCACTTTCCACATGTGAATCGGCAATAACCAACGGCAGAATTGTTGTTTTCTGTATGGCTACTCCCGTTGAATATTCCAAGATAGCCACATATTACAGTGAGACCGGTGAAGACGGCGGAAACGAGAGCAAAGTTCCTGAGGTCATTGAGAAACTGACTGCGATAGGTCATCCTTTCGGAGCCGATAACTGGGGCTTCCTTAATGTTGTCTGCGTTATTTACTGCCTCTACGTTGTTCTTCCTTTTACAAAGAGCAAGATGAAATTCTATCAGTCAAGAGCAGCCAAAAAGGCCAAGGATCTTTATTCCGGTTACGGATACAGCGGCTCCGATGCTATGGCTATTATCAGATACGGTAATGATATAAAGAGAAAACTCAAGCAGTTCCGTACGAAGATCGGTATCGGAACAATGCTCGAGATATTAATACTTATTGGTACTTTAATCGTATTCTTCCTTACCCAGGATCTGACGGCTCCGGTGGTCATGTGCGACAAGTTTACTCCGGTCATGATCGCAATTAGTGCTTTAATGTTCACTGTTGATGTTATATTCTTTGTATATAGAGATATCAGAATCCTTACACCTGAAGAAGTAGCACAGATGAACAGACCTGAAGGTAGATAGTATGGTACTTGAGCACTTATTGGCAGCTTTTGAGATCTGGGGCATCCTGATATGTACCGGTATCGGGATCTTCTTTTTTCTGGTAAGAAAACTCAATAACAGAGCTGATGTTGTCATGTGCATCATGCAGTTTGTTGCTGCAGCGACACTGACATTCGATGTTGCAGTGGTTCTCAGTGCGGGAGTCCCTGAACATTGGGCCAATATTGTGTTTGAAGTGTCCATGCTTGCGACTCTTTTGCTGCAATACCTGATGGTCGCTCTGTTTGTAGGATATATTAAATACCTCTCAAGAGCCGGCAAGGCATCACGTGTCGTGGCATTGATCACTTATATCTTTGCTTCTTTGTGTGGCCTGATTTGTGTTATCTCCGCCAAGTATACGCATTGGTTCTATTCCATCGATTCACAGAACGTCTATCACAGAGAACCATATTATAATGTTGCTATTATTTTTATCGGTGTTTTATTTGCGCTTGTTATCCTTCAGATAATAGTCTGTTCGAAAAGACTTAAGCCAAAGCAGATAATAAGTCTGCTGCTTTACATAACGATCCCTTTTACTATGGTAATCCTTCAGGTTATCCTTAAGCCTAATATAGGACTCGTGAATATCGGAATATCGATATCGCTTATAGTAATATTCATCGTAAATAATATCCGCGTCAGTATCATGGAGACCGAGCTTAACAAGAAGGTGCTCCAGCAGAATATGATGCTCTTAAACCAGAATAAGGTTATTGCCGAGAAGAAGGAAGAGATAGAAAACCTTCAGCTCAACATGGTAATAACACAGATGCAGCCGCACTTTGTTTTCAACGTGCTCAATATTATCTACTATCTGTGTGCCAAGGATACCAAGCTCGCACAGACCGCGATCGACAGTTTTTCAAACTATCTCAGAGCAAATATTGATTCGCTTGTATCTGATGAACTGGCACCTTTTTCCAAGGAACTTGAACATGTAAAGAATTATCTTGATCTTGAGAAGCTCCGCTTCGATGACGAGCTTGAGATCGAGTATGATATAGGACCGTCGGATTTCCATATTCCGATGCTCGTTGTACAGCCGCTTGCCGAAAATGCCGTAAAACACGGTATCGCAAAGAGTGTCAACGGCGGCAAGCTGATAATACGTACCATTGAAGATTATGACAATTTCTATATCTATGTTATCGATAACGGCGTAGGATTCGATCCGAACAAGAAGCTTGGGTTTGATGGCAGACATCACATCGGCATAGATAATGTGCGTATGAGGATCGAGAAGCGCGTAAATGGTAAACTGGAGATATTCTCGTCTAAAGGCAAGGGAACGACATCAGTTATTACAATTCCCAAACTGCCCGGCGAGCGCAGCTCGGATGCACCTGATGATGACAGTGACGGTAAAGAAGAGTATTCTGCTGAAGAATAAAGGAGTCCGTTTGAATGAATATCATTGCTGTAGATGATGAGAAATTATCGCTCGAAGCTCTGGTCAGTGCCATAAGCGAGAACCTTCCGGATCAGACTGTCAATGCATTCCGCAAGACGACTGATGCTGAGGTCTTCGTTAGCAGACACGGCTGCGACATAGCTTTTCTTGACATCGAGATGAGAGATGTCAACGGTATTACTCTGGCTAAGAATATTCAGGCGATGAATCCTAAGGTTAACATCATATTTGTAACCGGATACGGTGACTATACCGGAGAGGCCTTTGCAATTTACGCATCTGCCTACATCATGAAGCCGGTTACAAAAGATAAATTAAAAAAGGCACTGGAGACCTTAAGATACGATATCGTTCTTGAAGAGAGCAGTATCAAGGCGGTAACATTCGGTAACTTTGAAGTCTATCACAAGGGTGAACCTATTAAGTTCAGATATAAGAAGACCAAGGAACTTTTGGCCTATCTTATCGACAGACGCGGTGCCATGTGCACCAATAACGAGATCATAGCGGTTATCTGGGAAGATGATGATTTCGGAACTGACCGCCAGGACTATCTGAAGAAGCTCAGACAGGATCTTACCAAGACATTAGCCGATATCGGAGCTGAAGATGTAGTTGTCAGACAGAGAGGTCAGATAGGCATCAATCCCAAACACATAGAGTGTGACTACTTTAAGTATCTTGAAGGCGACAGTACGATGCTGAATTCCTACCATGGTGAGTACATGATGCAGTACAGCTGGGCCGAATATTCTATCTTCAAGAAGCTCTGATCTGTTGTTTTCTTTATATTTTCCCCGTATTTATGTTATCGGCTTTATCAGATGGATAAGGCCTGAATAGCTTGTGTTTTCAACCTTTGTAACAATGTTACACAGGCATATGACCGTCTGTAAAAGTCCTGATATCTTATTTTTTCTCTTTGACGTATAATATGCAGAAAAATTTATGAGGATATGAGGATGGATAAGTATTCGATCGTATTTACGGATCTTGACGGTACGCTGTTGAAAAAGGATAAGACAATTTCAGACAGAACGATGCAGGCAATAAAGAACATACGAGGTAAAGGCGTTCTTTGGGTAGTCGCAACGGCAAGACCAGAAGTCGCTATCAATATGTATGATGAGCTCAAATATGCCGATGCACTTATAACTTTGAACGGAGCACGTATCCGCTTGAATGATAAGGTAATAAGCAACGGCTTTACTCCGGAAGAAACGCGTAAAATACTGAAAGTATTGACGCAAAAGGACGGTCTTGTCCTGACGGTTGAGACAAGCGGAGGCATATTCGGAAATATAGAGATACCGGAATGGGAGACGCCAAAAGTTGAGGATCTTATATCTTTGGTAGATACATATGATATTTACAAGATCCTCATTGCAGGAAGGGATCATGAACTGCCGACTATAAGGCAAGACAGGGAATCTTTCTGCAGCATCGAAGAGCTGGATAAGACGGTAAAAGATTCGATCACATCAGCAGGTCTTAAGGACTCCGTATATTTCTCGGTTGCTGAGGGCTGGCTCTATCAGATAATGAGCAGGAATGCGACAAAGTGGAAGGGCTGTGAACTGATACTGAAGACTGAAGGGATCAGCGCCGGGCAGGCTGTTTATTTCGGTGATGATAATGATGATGCCGACTGTATCTCAAATGCCGGACTCGGCGTAGCGATGGGAAATGCGATAGACAGAGTCAAAGAGGTTTCAGACATAACCGCACCTTCAAATGAGGAGGACGGAGTTGCAAAGGTATTAGAAGAATTACTGTGCTCTTCGTAATGAATGCACAAATCAAAAGCATTTTACAAACAATGTTGATAATTTTATAATATCCGCAAATAAGAATTAAGGGGTAGATCATGGCAAGCGGAGGACATCACGGCGGAGGTTTTCATTCCGGCGGTCACCACAGTTCCGGAGGATTTCACAGCAGCGGCGGTTTTGGCGGCGGCAGTTATCATGGCGGCAGTTACCATAGCAGCGGCGGTTACTCCGGAGGTTTTATATCCGTCGGTATCAGACTGATAGTTTTGGGAATATGGCTTATTATCTGGCTGATATCAGAGATTGCAGATGGAAATGTTCCGGGAATGAACTTTATCAATCTGACCATTTTCGGTGTGACAGCTGTTATCTACTTCTTCCTGATATGGAATTCTGACAGACTTCAGCCGTTAAATGAGATCAAGAGGGGTAATCTTCATTCGTCTTTAGGAAGGATCACCCGTCTTTATAACGGCATGCAGCCGGGAAATGTTATTCAGGATAAGAACAGCTGGGCTTCCAAGAGTGGCGGATATTACTGTATCTCTTTATATGACAGAGACTTTAGGGAAGAAAATGCAAAAAAAGTGTTTGAAGCTTATAACAGGACTCCCAGGATCGTCTGGTTAAGCCCGTTTGTCTGGATGATATTCAGCATTATATTCTTCGTTTCGACTTTCTTTTTTTATGAGTCTGTGATCCCTTATTTTGAGAATACAACAATGACGGATGAGGCTTTTGCGTTTATAGATGACTTTATCTTCTATCTGCCGGCGGCTCTTAGTATTTTATGCGCAATCTCAAGTTTTGTAATGCGTAAGATCGGAGACAATGTTCTTTATAAGTGCGCAGTCAGGATCGTAGAGGATAATCTTGCCGCCACTGAGAGGAGTAAGACAGAAGGATTCATTAAGGACAAATTGAGCAGCAAGTGGTATTACAACGAGTGCCCGAACTGCGGAGCGGATGTATCCCGTGCGCTCAAGGTCTGCACTCACTGCGGATCTTCACTGGAAGTCAAATCATTCAGCTCAGGAAATGTGAGTGCAGTACACCGTATATCTCTATCTGATGATAATGGTGGCATAAGTAAGAAAGCGTAAGGGAGAAAGACTGATGAAGAATTTCTTTAGATTTTCGCTTCCGATCGGAATAGCAGGAATAATCATTAACATAATCCTTTTTGCAACAAACAGTTATTATGAACTGGTCGTGCCTCTTATCGAGAATTCATCACTCGAAGGCGGTGCTTTCAAGTTTTTCGATGATCTGATCTTTTATACACCGGTCATTTTCATTATCCTGTTTGCTGCTTATATGATCGCAGGATTTGTTTACAAGAAAAAATCTTATGCAAAAACAGAAGACAAAGTAACTGAAAAGCTTATCCAAGAAAATGAAGCAGTGCAGAAAGATCTGGATGTAAAAGCAGAGTATCTGAAACACAAGTACTATACCAACTGCCCCAACTGCGGAGCACCCGGTGCGGAAAATGAATCCGTATGCAGATTCTGCGGTGAATCCCTGATCGTAAAAGAGAATAAAAAATGATTACTTACAGAAAACTTACAACTGATGATCTGGATACATTTATCCGGATGCGCATAGATCAGCTCCATGAAGAAGGAGCCAAAGAAGACATTGATATAGTTCCTGCTTTGCAGGACTATTACAGACGTCATCTTGCTGACGGCACATTTGTATCCTGGCTTGCGACCGACGGTGAAAAGATAGTCGGAACAAGCGGAATGTCTTTTGTCGAGAAACCGCCTTATTTCAGTTGTCCGAGCGGAAGACTCGGATTGCTGTCAAGCATGTATACCGATCCTGAATACAGAAGGATGGGTATTGCAAAAGAACTCTTATCCAGAGTGGTTGAAGAAGCAAGAGCATACGGATGCGGAGCCGTGCAGATAACTGCTTCCGATATGGGTGTGCTGCTTTATACGGATTTCGGTTTTGTCAAAAACGGAAATTTCATGCAGTATAATCTGTAATGTTTTTTGGGGATAATCCGTTTTTTGAGTTTTTATAATGTTATTGCCATAGGCAAGACCTTATGTGGAAAGGATAATTAGGATATATGAATTACTGTATGCCTGATTACGATAATTGTCTTGTTAACTTAAGCAATTCTATACTTAAGCATTTCGGAGCTGAAACAAGCGCTCACACGCTTAAGATGGCTGATAAACTGCTTGAGAAAGAATATAAGAATGTCGTTATTCTTCTTATGGATGCCATGGGAGTTTCTATTCTTGAAAAGCATCTTAAGCCTGACGGATTCCTGCGTTCTAATGTAATCGGAAATTACAGTTCAGTTTTTCCGCCGACGACAGTTGCTGCAACCACATCTGTTTTGTCGGGATTATATCCTGTTGAGCACGGTTGGCTTGGCTGGGATATGTACTTCCCGGAACTGAATAAGAATGTCACGGTGTTTACGAATAATGAGCAGTGTGTTGAAGCAGAAGACGGAACTGCCGAATGCCCTAAGATGAAGGAGATCATTCCTGCTGCTGATTTCAATGCTGCATACAGGTACTGCCCGTATAAGAACATTATCGATAAGATCAACGAGGCAGGCGGAAAAGCATATGCATCTATGCCGTTCATGGATCCTTTCCCGCAGGACCTTGATTCTATTTTAGATCGTGTGGAATCACTATGTGCTGAACCCGGCAGGAAATTTATATATGCATATTGGTCTGAACCAGACCATACCATGCATTTAACAGGACCCGACAGTAATGATACGAAAGAACTGATGGCAGAGCTTGAGAATAAGCTTGTAGAGTTTTCTGCAAAGCTTGAGGATACACTGCTCCTGATCACGGCTGATCACAGTCAGATCGAGTGCAGAAATCACTGCCTGAAAGATTATCCTGAGATAGTAAACTGTCTTGTCCGTATGCCCACCATTGAACCGAGGGCTTTGAATTTCTTCGTGAAAGAGAAATATAAGAAAGAATTTCCGGATATCATCAGGAAGTATTTTAATGACAGTTTCCTGATCTTAAGCAAAGAAGAAGTTATTGAGATGAAGCTTTTCGGTACCGGCAAAGAACACGGACTGTTCCGTGAGATGCTCGGTGATTATCTTGTTATATCTGTTGCTGAAGATGCACTGTTCCTGACATATGAGGAAGCTGCAAATATGCCCGGAGGACATGCGGGATTTACAAAAGAAGAGATGATAATACCTCTGATTGCAGTCTGCTGATTTTCAGTTCAGAGGATAAGTTCCATAAATACTTCAGCAAATAAATTGTCATTATACCGGCGGATCTCTTTGAATCCGTATCTGTCATAAAGTCGGCGGGCATCTTCATATGCATTCATTGAATCGAGAACGATACGCTTATATCCGTTCTCACGTGCAAAACTGACAGCGCAGTCAAGGAGCTTATATCCCCAACCCTTGCCACGGAGTTCTTTTGAAAGATAAAGAGCTTTGAGTTCGGCAGTATCTGATGAGAACTGTTTGATTGCAACTGAACCTTTTACCTTATTATCTTCAACCAGGCAGAGGAACAACTGAAATGTATCAGGGATATTCCTGTAATAACTGTGTCTGCCGTCAGGCTCAAATACCTTTCCGGTATCAAGGAAACACTCAGCCGTGAAATCGAATAATGAGTCTTTCAACGAATCATTATATTGAATCAACTTAAGACTCATTTGATAAATCTGCTCATTTCTTTTTCTATCAGACGGAAAACGTTTGCAACTAAATATCCGTCTGCTATCGCATGGTTCATGCGGACTGTGACCGGCATCATCAGACGGCCGTTTTCTTCCTTGTATCTGCCCCAGTTTACGATTGGGAGAAAGTACAGATATCCGTCAGGAAGTTCAATGTTGAGTGAATCGTAAGAAAGCCATGAGACATAGGAAGCATCAAACCAGTTCGGGTGGTTTGCGCTGTCAAGAAGATAATCTCCGGAAGCCTTTGCCTTTTCGACATCTGCAGCTGCGCCTTCGTAGAACTTATCATAGTCTTCGAAGTATTCGGTATATACAGGTGTGCATGTTTCTGTATCTTCATGGAATACATACTGTGTAGGGTTGATCTTGTCAAAACACACCAGTTCTTCTGTCTGCCAGAAGTACTGCATCCTGTAGTCGTCACGGGAATTCAGGGCTTTACACAGGAGGTAAAGGAAGTTGATGTAAAACTTCGAATTGTTCTTTTTTGAATATGAGACAAGCTCTGTCACATCGATCCTTGATGTCATGGATACGGAACATTTGCAGTCTTCGGTAAAATGGCGGTAAACACCTTTACGGTAATATGATTCTTTGTCGATAACTCTGTAATTGCTCATGCAGATACCTCACAGCCATTGGATAAAAGCAGTCTTATCGTTGCTGTTATAGCCGGCCTGTTCATAGAAGTGTAAAGTGGACGGTCTTTTAGATCCCGTGAGGAGCATCATCTTATAACAGTTCTCTTTTAAAGCGATCTGCTTTGCATAGTCAAGACATTCACTTGCAAGACCTCTTTTGCGGTAGTCTATGTGAGTTACCACGTTTTCGATGAAAGCATAAGGACGTACACCTCGCGTAAGGTTGGGTATTATAACGCAGACACAGGATGATACGATCCTGCCGTCAACAACGTTAACGATGATGTGATGGTTGGGATCACCTGTTATCAGATCCCAGGTTGATCTTAAATGTTCATTGTCTTCCGGGATATCTTCATCGTGAAGAAAAAGGTATAGTTCTAATAATTCGTTCAGATCGCCCGGTAAAACTTCTCTAATCATGTTGCCTCCGTGACCGGAATTAAATCAGCCTAAGCACGTAATTGTCCGGTTCAAATTTCTAGATAACTGAATTATACATCTAGTTTTTTTGTTGGGAAAAGAAGGGATGTTCTGTTATGATTAACAGGTATGAAGACTGGGTTGGTATTGGAGGGCGGATCCATGCGCGGGCTCTTTACCGCGGGCGTAATGGATGTCATGCTCGAGAATGATATAAAGTTTGATGCAGCCATCGGGGTATCTGCCGGTGCGGCATTCGGGTGCAATTACAAATCAAAACAGATAGGCCGGGTCCTGCGCTATGCCAAGCGTTTCTGCAATTACTGGAGATTCTGCAGTTTCAGATCGTGGTTTGTAACAGGAGATGTCTTCGGCGCACAGTTCTGCTATTACGATATCCCTTTAAAACACGATATTTTCGATGAGGAGACATACATGGCGAACCCGATGGACTTCATCGTTGTAGCTACTGACATCAATACAGGTGAGGCAGTCTACCATAACATGAAGACCTGCACAGATGTGGATATGGAATGGCTCAGATCATCTGCATCTCAGCCCGTGTTCTCAAGACCTGTGAAGATCGGAAATTCCTTATATCTGGACGGCGGCATGAAGGATTCGATCCCTTTGGAATATATGCACAGGAACGGGTATGAGAAGAATATAGTCATAGTCACGCAGCCGGACGGATTTGTCAAAAAGCAGATGAAGGTCCTTCCGCTGATAAAGCTCTTTACACTCAAATATCCCGAGATCGGCAAAGCGATGGAAGAGCGGCCTTCCATGTATAACAGACAGACTGCTTATGTCAAAGAGTGTGAGGAAAAGGGAGACACTCTGGTTATAAGACCTGATGCACCCCTCAATCTCAAGTCTATGGTTCATGATCCGGATGAGCTTCAGCGTGTATATGATCATGGCAGAGCGGTCGCGACAAGGCGTTTAGGTGAGATCAAACAGTTTATGGGAGTATGACGGATATGGATATTTCCAAAGCGCAAAAAGAAGATCTTCAGGAGATCCTTTCTCTACAATATCTTGCCTATCAGAGCGAAGCGGCTCTTTTCGGCAGCAAGGATATCCCGCCGTTGAAACAGACTCTTGAAGAAGTGATCAGGGAATATGAAGAAGGAATAATACTCAAGATGACAGATGATGACGGTGTCATAAAAGGTTCCGTCCGCGCAAAAGAAAAGGACGGTACTGTTTACATCGGCAAACTGATGGTCCATCCTGATCAACGTCGCAAAGGCTTCGGAAGAAAGCTCTTATCAGAGATCGAATCTTATTTCCCCGGCTGGAGATATGAGCTTTTTACAAGTACCAGAAGCGAAGACAACATCCGGCTTTATGAATCCTGCGGTTATAAGGAGTTCGATAGAAAAGCCGCAGATGATGAACTGGTTTTCGTTTATATGGAGAAGGTTTGATTTTTCCGGGATTTCCCGTAAAACACTGAACTTCATGTCTTATGCTATAATCTTTATCGGATAAGGGAGGATAGCATATGTTTTATAACAAGGATAACCCGCAGTGGAAGCTGAGCCAGGATCAGTATCTTTCTGATGAAGAATATCACGCTTTGATCGACGATTACAATGAGCTCACCAGAAGCATGCTTTCTGTTGATTTCCGTGACATCAACGAGAAATTCTATGGTGTAAAAGAGAAATACGCTACCGAGGAAGAAAGAGAAAGAAAGCGCAGGAAGACCCTGTTCGGAACGATATGCGCAATGATAGTATTCGCAGGATTGATCTTATCTCTTGTCTTAAAGCAGATACTGATATTTGCCTTTGTATTTACCGCGATATTTCTCATTGCCGGGATATCCATACTTATCACGGGCAGGGGCGAAGTGGTCGAATCAACGAGCAAAGCTATTTTCAACAGGGTGATAGGTGTTGCAATAACTCTTGCTTCGGTATTGGTATTGCTTTTGCTTTTGTTCAGATCTCATTTTGCACAGGCCGAATTCTTCCTTTTGATATCCGTTATAGTGTTCGGAATAGCCGGCCTCACGCTCTTGGCGGTCGCTGTCATGCAGGCTTTGTCAGGCAAGCTTATCTATACGGAACAGATCACTGCCACTTGTGCAGGATATGTCCGCTCTGTGGATGCGGAGTCAGGAGAGCACAATAACAGATTCCTGTTCATCAAAACCTCTCCGCTGTTCAATTATTCGTATGAGGGTATCCAGTATGAGGCGGTCTATGATGACTTCGTAGTCAAAAAGGATTCAGATATCGCTTTGGGACAGAATGCTCTTATCAGTATCGATCCCAGGCATCCCGAAAATATCAAGTCACCTGCTATGACACACAAGGGCGCACTGGCGCTTGAGATCGGCATGGCTCTTATTTGTATTGCCGTTGCTGTTGGTATGGGCATTTACATAGTAAACGGCTCAGCCAAGGATATGACTGTTGAGACACAGTGGAATCCTGCGATCAATAAGATCAACGGTGAGACAGAGAGCTCGGTGATACAGGTAACAGACGAGATGATTCAGGAGCTTTATGTTGATAAGCTTTCTTATATTGATGAATGGTATGTCGAGACATGTACAGTTGCATCGACAAAGATCACGGCAGAAGGTGAAGTCATGTCTTTTGAAGACAAGACTTTCCAGAATATCCTTTACCCTGACTGCAGTGCTCCCGAGCCCGGTACAAAACTGACCGTATTCTATTATATTGATGAAGAATATCTTCCTTACGGAGAATACTATAAGAGGAGCTTTACTTCAGGAGATCCTGCTCTTTTCGAATATGTCGGTTCGCACGGCGCTTACAGCGGGTGATCCGGGCATATGTCCGTAACCTCATAATTAAATAAACAGATATTGGCGTACTGTAAATAAATTCATTAATCCTTAATGGTTTCTTTGCACCCTGTCCAAACAAAAAAACTCCGATACGTTATAATGTAAAAGAATATTTATAAGCGTTTTTTCAGTGATTTGCTGAAAAACCGGTGATCTGAAGTGGAGGTTATTTGGTCATGAAAAAAAGCATTTTCACTAAATTGACTAGCCTTACCGTAACGGCGGCGATAGTTATGTCTTTCACAAGTTTCATTCATGCAGACGTGACTGAGGATGCGGGTGATCCTCAGGAAATGATATCAGAGGATATCACAGTTGAAGAATTTGCCGTTCCCGAGTCGGATTTCGACAACGATGAACTTGCCGCGAAGTACATAATGAACAAGATGTCCGGCGGTTCAGAAGCAACCTACAGGAAATACGATCTGTCCGGCTACCTGGAGCAATACGATAAGACGATATTTAACTATATCGTTCCGGTCATTTCCGATATTGCATCAGGAAATCAGACAAGCGCAGTGATCACAGTCCCGGAAGATACTTTATTGATCTCGTTCTCAAATACGGATCTGGGTGTAGAAGATTTTTCAGCGCTCTCTGTAGATGAAGCGAAGGCGTTAGTATCCCAGAATATGCCTATTCATTCATCGAAAATTATGAATGCACTGCTCTTTGCAAGCCCTTATGATCTGTACTGGTTTGATAAGACGACCGGAATGGGCATGACATACAGCTTTTCAAGAAGCAGAACGACCCTCAGGTTATATAACTTTACTTTCTATTTCTATGTTGCTAATGAGTATCAGGGCAGAAACAATCTGGAAGTGAGTTCGGAATATGGTGAAGCCGTGAGTGCTGCTGCTTCAAATGCAAACACAATCATAGAAAATAATGCCGGTCTTGACGATTACAGTAAACTCCTGTCATACAATAACGAGATCTGCAAACTTACTGATTATAACTATTCTGCAGCAGGCGGAGGCGTTGCTTACGGCAATCCCTGGCAGCTTGTATGGGTGTTCGACGGTGATCCTGATACAAAGGTAGTCTGTGAAGGATATTCAAAGGCTTTCCAGTATCTTTGCGATAATTCCGTATTCCGCTGCAGTGACCTGTATACAATATCCGTAAGCGGTTATCTTGCAGGTGAAGGTCACATGTGGAACATCGTTCATATGGATGATGAAAAGAACTATGTTGTAGATATTACCAACAGCGATCCCGGAGGAGAAGGAAATTACGGTTCAAGATTATTCCTTATCGGTGCTGTATCAGGTTCTGTAAGTTCGGGCTATACGCTCAAGAACGGGTATCTTTACACTTATAAGCCAACTACAATTAATTCGTATTCTGAGGATGTGATCACGGTATCCTCTGCGGATTATAATCCCAATGCGGAATATACATTAACACTTGAAGGTGAAGTCGGCATTTCATCTCTTTCAAAGTATAAGGCCAAAGCCGGCGAAGAGATCAGTGTTTTCTATACTTTACCTGTGGGGAAAGAATTAGAATCCATTCTTGTTAACGGAAATGCTATAGACGGTACCACATTTACCATGCCGGCCATGGATACAACAGTTGTTGTTACTTTCAAGAAAGCTGACTATAAGATCACTGTCAGTGATACAACCGGCGGAACAGCTTATACCGATAAGACCGTTGCAAACTATGAAGATGTGATCACGGTCACGGCAACTCCGGACATCGGTTATAAACTTGATGCTATTAAGGTTGACGGCATTACCATTGACGGAAACACCTTTGAAATGCCTGCTTCTGACGTAACGGTCGAAGTCACATTTGTTAAGATCGATTATGCTGTCACGGTAAACTGTTCAACAGGCGGTACGGCTTCTGCTCCGGAAACGGCTAATTACGGTGATGAGATTACCGTTTCCGTAACTCCAGACACCGGTTATGAACTTGATACCATCAAGGTCAATGATGCGGCGATTGGCGGCAATTCTTTCACTATGCCTGCATCTGACGTAACAATTGAAGTTACTTTCAAAAAGATCAGTTATACGATATCGATAACCAACACGTCAGGCGGTTCGGCTAACGTTGACAAGACGACGGCATATTACGGTGAAGAGATAGAAATTGATATTGCGATCGAAGAAGGTTACCATCTTGATTCGATCCTGGTCAATGGTACAGCCATCGACGGTGAAAAGTTCACTATGCCTGCAGGGAACGTTTCGATCGAAGTCATATTTGTTATTACCGATTATGAGGTCACAGTGAACTACACAGCAGGCGGTACGGCTTCTGCTCCGGAAACGGCAAACTACGGTGATGAGATCACAGTTTCCGTAACTCCTGATACCGGTTATGAACTTGATGTCATCAAGGTCAATAATGTAGCTATAGCCGGCAATTCTTTCACGATGCCTGCTTCTGATGTAACAGTTGAAGTCATATTTAAGAAAGCAGACTATAAGATTACTTTAAATGCCGGAGAAGGCGGTTCTGTACAGGTGCCTTCAGGTGCAAACTACGGTGATGATATTGAGATTACAGTAACTCCGGATACAGGTTATAAACTTGATGCCATCAAGGTAGACGGCATTACCATTGACGGAAATTCATTCGTAATGCCTGCTTCTGACGTAACGGTCGATGTTACATTTGTAAAGATCGATTATGCGGTCACAGTAAGCTATTCGACAGGCGGTACGGCTTCTGCTCAGGATACGGCTAACTATGGTGATGAGATTACGGTCACTGTAACTCCTGACACCGGTTATGAACTTGATACAATCAAGGTCAACGATGCAGTGATAGACGGCAATTCTTTCACGATGCCTGCTTCTGATGTAACAGTTGAAGTAACTTTCAAAAAGATCAGTTACACTGTCTCAATAACCAACACGTCAGGCGGTTCGGCTAACGTTGACAAGACGACGGCATATTATGGTGAAGAGATAGAAATTGATATTGCGATCGAAGAAGGTTACCACCTTGATTCGATCCTGGTCAACGGTACAGCCATCGACGGTGATAAGTTCACCATGCCTGCCGGGAACGTAACGATCGAAGTTATATTTAAAAAGAACGAATACACAATCACGGTAAGTGACGTAACAGGCGGTACTGCATCAGCTTCAGCTGAGAAAGCCGGTGAAGGTGAAGAGATCACCGTAACGGTAACACCTGACAAGGGTTATGAACTCGACAAAATCAAAGTCAACAACACGGTGATTACAGGCACCAAGTTTACGATGCCTGCTGCAAACGTGACTGTTGAGGTTACATTTAAGAAGGTCGTTTATAAGATCTCCCTGAATTCATCCGGAAACGGTACAGTAAATCTTTCCAAGACTAAAGCAAATTACGGTGATGAGATCACAGTTGAGATAACTCCGGCTTCAGGATATGAACTCAGCAAGATCACGGTAAAAACGGCAGATGGCTCAAAGGTAAACGTAACAGACAATACCTTTGTTATGCCTGATGCGAATGTTACGGTTTCTGTTACCTTTGCAAAGATCAGTTACGGCATTACAGTAGAAGACAACGGCCTCGGTACGGTCGATGTTGTGTCCTCCGCGATAAAAGGCAACCATATCATAGTCGATATCAGTCCGGCTGAGGGCTGCGAACTCGAAAGCCTCACAGCAGTTGATTCCGAAGGCAACGATATCGAAGTTACGGACAATTCTTTCACGATGCCCGGCGCATCAGTAACGATCACGGCAGTTTTCAGGAAAATTGATTACACGATCACCATTGTCTGCAGTGATCACGGTACAGCAACTGTATCCGGGAATCCTGCCAATTTCGGCGATGAGATCACTGTCACCGCATTGCCGGATAACGGTTTTGAGCTTAACACCATCAAGGTCGATGACGAGATCATTGAAGGCAATACATTTACCATGCCGGCAAAGGATATTACCATAACAGTCACATTCAGGGACCGTACTTATTCGTTGAACGGATGGATCCTTGAAGACGGCAAGTATTATTTCTACGAAAACGGCAAGATGGTCAAAGGCTGGATAAAGAGCGGTTCTTCATGGTACTACATGGATACTGAGACAGGTGTCATGGTTACAGGCTGGAAGAATGCAGGCGGCAAGTGGTATTACTTCACAGGCTCCGGTGCTATGGTGACCGGGTGGCAGAAGATCGGAGGCACATGGTACTTCTTTGAAAGTTCCGGAGCTATGGCAACCGGCTGGAAGGAATCAGGCGGCAAGTGGTACTACTTCACCGGTTCAGGCGCCATGGTGACCGGATGGCAGAAGATCGGAGGCACATGGTATTACTTTGAAAGCTCCGGTGCGATGGCAACAGGCTGGAAGAACTCCGGCGGAAAGTGGTATTACTTCACATCATCAGGTGCGATGCAGACCGGATGGAAACAGAGCGGAAGTGATTGGTATTACCTTGATACATCCTCGGGCGCTATGGTAACAGGCTGGAAGTCGATAAGCGGTAAATGGTATTACTTCTACGACAGCGGAGTAATGGCTTACAGCACCACGATCGACGGTTATACTTTAGGTGCTGACGGTGCGATGATCTGAAAGATTTAAATTTATAATGTTTGGGAGTTGCTCACTAAGAGCAGCTCCCTTTTTTTGCAGTTTGCATAAACGAAAGGGTGAATATTTATATCGAAAAATGTCAAATATTTGATATAATTATCACAATGTAATAATGGGGAGGTATGGGAATATGTTTTTCAGAAGGATTATCGCTGCTGCGATGACAGCCGGTGTTTTGCTGTCTTTAGCCCCTTTTACGGTTCTGGCTGATTCATCCGGCTGGCAGGGAAGCGATGAGAACGGATGGCGATATTTCACGTCTGACGAAGAATATATAAAAGACAGCTGGAAGTATATCAACGGCAACTGGTATTACTTTAATGACATCGGACTTGCTCTTACTGATGTCTGGGCTTATATAGAAGGCAAGCTTTATCATTTTGATAAGAACGGTCACATGGAGAAGAATAAGTGGATATCCTGCGGTGAGATCAAGATCCCTGAAGGGAGAGAACTCTATGCCAATGAGAGGATCGTATTAAATCCTGAATACCAGGGCAAACTGAACTGGCGTTATGTCGGAGATGACGGTGCTGCTTATATCGGATGGAAAAACATCAACGGTTCATGGTATCACTTCAGTGACGATAAGAGCTGGTATAACGACATAAGGATGGGCCGGTATGGTCAGATCGATTACGGCTGGTTTACTGATAAAGACGGTTCAAATTATTGTTTTGACAGCAATGGAAAGATGATGACGAACACCTGGTATGATCAGGGAGACGGAGTATGGTTTTATTTCGGTTCTGACGGTCGTGCTTACGAGGGATGGCATAAGCTCGGCGGTAAGTGGTACTGGTTCAACAAATGGTATGACAATGACAGTTATGATCTGAACATTGCCAGGGGTGTGACAGATGTTTACGAAGGAAACGGTGTATACGGAACATGTGTTTTCTCGGATGAAGGTGAACTGTTATATGGCTGGCAGCAGGTAAACGGCAAATGGTATTATTCCGCAGCTAACGGTTTTGCATACAGGAGCAAGTGGTTTGATTATTGCGGAAAGAAATACTATTTCAACTCTCAGGGTGAGATGGTCGCCAGCGAGAAGGAATATTACATTGAAGGAAAGCTCTATAACTTTGATTCCAACGGAGCTTGTTCAAACTATTCTTCAGCACAGAAGATCGATGGTTGGTATCAGGTTAAGGGAAATGCAGTACCCGGATATATTGCTGACGGATTGGATTTCTGGGTCTATGTTGACAAAAACGGAAATGAATACCGCGATAAGTGGCTCAATTACAACGGTTCATGGTATTACTTCTATCCTGAAGGCTTCATGGCTTCAAGCATAGATTATGTTTATTACAACGGCAAGATCTATACGTTTGATGAAAAAGGCAAATGCTTAAACTTTGATCAGAACATAACAGGCTGGTACTCTGTCAAGGTTTCCGAAGACTATACGGCATGGTTTTACTATGGATCTGACGGCAAGGTGTTGACTGGATGGCAGAATATCAACAATAAGTGGTATTACTTTGGCAAATATAGCGGCACATTGACTCAGAACGGTTTGTTTTCGTTTGAAAATGATGACAGGATGTTTTTCTTTGATAAGAACGGTGTATTACAGACAGGCTGGTGTTATGAAGAGGACTCTGATTCCTGGTTTTATGCTGATGCAGACGGTCAGATCTTTAAAGACGGTTGGAAAAATGTTGACGGTAAGTGGTATTACTTTGATGACATATCCATGGTCAGCGACTGTAAGTATTTAGAGATCAAAGGCAAGTATTATGATTTCGATAAGGATGGCGTATGCCTCAATCCTGACAGCGGAAGACCGTTGGAAGTTATTATTATTGAGCAATAACTGCCTTTTTGCATAGTGCATAAAAACGGCAGTTCCGATTATAATAAAAGGAATTTTATATTTTGCTATAATCGAATTACTATACTTTAAGGAGGAGAGAATAATGGGATTTAAGAAGATTTTGATCGCTGCTTTCTCCGCCGGAGTAATCATGTCACTGGCATCTGTTACGGCCATAGCTGACTCTACCGGTTGGAGAGAAGAGGATTCCACATGGCGTTATTACACTTCGGAAACTGAATATGTTACGAATCAGTGGAAGAGTATTGACGGCAACTGGTATTACTTCATGGATGACGGTTCAGCATTGATAGACAAATGGGCTTACATTGATCACAAGCTGTATCACTTTGACTCTTCCGGACATATGGAGAAGAATAAGTGGATCAGTTGCGGGACACATCATTCAGAAGAAGATCCATGGGTTCCTAACATGAAGCTTATGGAGACTAAAGCTTATAAGGATGCTAAGGATTACCGTTATGTCGGTGCGGACGGTGCCGCTTATACCGGCTGGAAGAAGATAAACGGTTCCTGGTACTACTTCAGTGATGATAAAGAGCGTTGGTACAGGGGATGCCAATTCGGCAGTTACGGTCTTATGCAGATAGGATGGTTTGTTGACAAGGATTATTCCCAGTATTGTTTTGCTCCCAACGGAAAACTGATGACGAACACCTGGTACAATGCCGAGGGTGACAGCTGGTTTTATTTCGGATCTGACGGACGTGCTTATGAGGGATGGAATAAGGTAGGCGGTCAGTGGTACTGGTTCGATCCTTATAGAGATGAAGGTGACTATTCATATGCTATGGGAACCGGACTGGAATGGACTTTCGCAAAAGACGGAAAATGGGGTTATGTGTGGTTTGATAAGAACGGCAAACCTCTTTCCGGCTGGCATGAGTCTGACGGCGAATGGTTATATACCGATTCAGAAGGATATCTGTATGTCGACAGATGGCTTAAATACAAAAATAATTATTACTATTTTGACTATAACGGTTATATGGTAAAGGATGCCAAGGATTATTTTGTTGACGGAAGGCTTTACAATTTCGATTCCAACGGTATCTGCACCAATAATTCCGGTACAAAGGTTAACGGATGGCATGAGATAAAAGAAAAAGACAAGCCTGATTATATAAGCTCTCCGTTATATGTATATGTCGGATCAGACGGTGCAACATATAAAAATAAATGGCTGAATTATAAGGGTGCGTGGTACTATTTCGACAGTGAAGGATATATGGCCGCAGATACCTATGCGATCGAAAACGGCAAGCTCTATGAGTTTGATAAGAACGGCAAGTGCAAGGATCCTAATCCGATGCACAAAGGATGGTATGAGCTGGTCATTAATGCTGATGATGAAGAATATAAGCATAGCAGATGGTTATATTTCGGCTCAGACGGACGTTTCCTGACAGGATGGCAGAAACTGAACAACAAGTGGTATTACTTAGATGAATACATTGGATTTATGGAGTATTACGGAATCGTAAAGTATGATGATATTTCCGATGATTGGTGGCACTTCAAACCGGATGGTGAATTAGTTATCGGCTGGTACAAGAATGAGGATTCCCAATGGTATTATTCAGATTCCAGCGGAAGAGCTTTCTCTGACGGTTGGCTCAGTTATGGCGGAAAGTGGTATTACTTCAACGGGTTTGAAGCTGTTACTAATGTCAAATACCTTTTGATCGATGATAAATCTTATGATTTCGATGAGAATGGTGCATGCCTGAATCCGGAAGGCAGACCTATGGATGTTATCATTATCGAGTGGGAGGTTCATGGGTAAGTCAGTATTTCATTAACTGATTTGGACAGGAGTTGTCTCTAAAGAGTCAGCTCCTGTTTTTTTGAGTAAAAGTTGAAGTTTGTAAACGGGTGTGTGAAGCAACCCGGAGATATCAGGCATAATGCCGCAGTTTTGCACGGAAATTGATACATTCTTTTGTTGTAATCAAAGTATCTCAAATAAAGGGGAGGTCTATACTATGGGATTTAAGAAGGGGTTTGCCATTGCGATGACTGCGGGAATGATGCTGACATTCGTGCCGATGGTTTCTTTGGCTGATGAAACCGGCTGGAAAAAAATGACTTACGGATATGAAGGCTGGCGCTATTACGAGACGGATTATTTCTATTACAAGAATACCTGGAAGAAGATCGATGGTGTCTGGTACTATTTTGATGGCGTGGGTTATGCTGTTATAAACGCCGAGAACTATACGATCAACGGTAAGGATTATGATTTTGATGCGAGCGGCGCATGCATTGATCCGTATCCTGCAGAAGAGAAGATCACAGGCTGGTATAAAAGAAGCCGGAGCGTTTGCAGCAACGATTATTCATACATTAAAAGTGATTGGTATTATTACGATTCAGACGGTAAAGCTTGCTCCGGTTTTAAGAAGATAGACGGCAAATGGTACTATTTCGATCTTGAGACTAATAAGATGCATGTTACTCAGCCTTATGATGCCGGCGAAGACATTGACGGCGACTACTACTTTTTCAAAGAGAATGGCGAGATGGTAACAGGTTGGTATAAAGCAGGCGATTATTGGATCCTTGCAAGACCCAACGGTAAGCTTTATTCCTATGAATGGTACCAGAACGGCGGTAACTGGTATTATTTCTGCGGAAGAAGGATGCTCGCAAATGTTGAAAACTATTGGCTCAATGATATCTACTATTCATTCGATGCCAACGGCGTTTGCATAAATCCCGGCGCAAAGGTTGAGAAGCACACCGGATGGTTTAAGATGTTCGGAGGATTCGAGCAGGATTATGACTGGTTCTACTTTGACTCAAACGGAGAGCCTTATAAGGGCTGGCATAAGATCGATGGCAAGTGGTACTGCTTCGCTTCCGGTAACGGCATTATGTATGATGATGGCATACGGTATGTTGACGGAAAGTATTATATGTTCAAATCGAGCGGAGAAATGGCAACCGGGTGGACATATTATACTGACAGATGGGGCAATTCTTTCTGGTACTATAGCGGTTTGGATGGCAGTTTATACTCGGGTTGGAAACAGATCAACGGAAAATGGTATTATTTCGCTCCATCCGGTAACTATATGTATTCAGACGGCAGATTCATGATCGAAGGTAAGAGGTACGTATTTAATTCTGATGGCGCGATGGTTACAGGCTGGTCTTCTTATGATACGAAAGGAAATTATACATACTGGTTCTATTCGGATTCCGACGGCGCATGTTATGAGAGCAAATGGCTAAACTACAAGGGTTCCTGGTATTATTTCGATCAGTACGGTCAGATGGTAGCGGATTTTGAAGAGTATGAGATCAACGGCAAACTCTATGACTTTGATGCGAATGGTGTCTGCCTGAATCCTTAAATATCTGTTGGATTTGTAATGTATTAAGACCGGAGTTGTCCGAAGGGGCAGTTCCGGTCTTTTTGTTTTTCCGATTGAAGAGAGAATGATCTCTTTACATAGTGCATAAAAACAGTCGTTCTGATTTTAATAAAAGTTGTTTTACATTTTGATATAATAAAAAAACTATACCTAAATCAGGAGGAGAGAATAATGGGAATTAAGAAAATCTTGGTTGCTGCTTTCTCAGCCGGAGTTATCCTGTCATTGGCTTCTGTTGCTGCCATGGCTGACTCGACCGGCTGGAGAGAAGATTCGGATTACAATTGGCGTTATTACACTTCGGAAACTGAATATGTTACGAATCAGTGGAAGAGTATCGACGGCAACTGGTACTACTTCATGGATGACGGCTATGCATTGATGGATTGCTGGGCTTATATCCAGCATAAAATGTACCACTTCGATACTAAAGGTCACATGGATAAGAATAAGTGGATCGCCTGCGGTAAGCATGTCGCAGAAGACTATGATATTAACGGATCGATCACAGAAGGATCAAGCTATTATGCCGGAAAACAGGACTACCGTTATGTCGGTTCAGACGGTGCAGCTTATGTCGGATGGAAGAAGATAGGCGGATCCTGGTACTACTTCAGTGATGATAAAAGTAGCGAGTTTGGCAGATACGGTCTTATGCAGATCGGCTGGCTGGAAGACAAGGACGGTTCCAGTTACTGTTTTGACGGCAACGGAAAAATGATCACAGGCTGGTTCAATCCCAAGGATGATATCTGGTTCTATTTCGGATCTGACGGCCGTGCAGCTAAGAAATGGGCTAAGATCAATGGTGACTGGTATTGGTTCTATCCTCATTATGAAGAGAGAACCGGATGTTCATGTGCTATGACAACCGGCGTAAGCTGGGATGTCGATGATGCTACCGAAACTTACCAAGAGTTCCTGTTATCAGACAGCGGGAAACTTGTCTATGGCTGGAATAAATATGACGGTGAATGGTATTACAGTGATTCCAACGGCTTCCTGTATAAGGAAAGATGGCTTAAGTACAACGGTAATTATTATTATTT
>JAEEGL013168441.1_pt1 | contig 31616 bp, 22 predicted proteins | sample 9134231 | NCBI WGS metagenome assembly JAEEGL01 (sample SAMN16246548, study PRJNA631951) | gut metagenome | biome: gut microbiome; feature: rumen; material: fiber-attached | host: Bos | place: Iran: Karaj | collected 2018-10 | reverse complement strand
GTCCCCGGGCTTCGGAACACGGTCAGAGGCCTCTTTCAGGGAACGCATGGGCAGTTTGATCTCCACGCTCCATTTCCGGTTGTCCGTGCCCGGGTCATTCAGCTTTCCGTCGATGTATACTGCGGTCTCAAGCCCTTTGATGTCAAAGGAATCGATGGGTTTGCCTCCGTCCCGGTATGCTTTGGTTAACAGCAGATCCCACACAGTATTCCTCGCGTTCATCTCAAGCTCGATGTATCTCTGCGTGTCCGAATCCGGGTCGATGAACACCTCAAAATCGTTGTCGCGGAATATCACGTCGTCCCTTTCGGTGACGTGCGCCCATATCTCATTTCCCGTGAGCTCCGCGGCCAGATAGAGCGCGCTGTCGTCCCACGCGGCCTTGGCCCGGGTGGGAAAGCGCGGCAGCTTTCCTTTCTCCGGTCCTTCTATGTCCACAAAAGGCTCGGTAAAGGGTATATCGGCCCAGAAGGGCTTGTCAAGGCGTCCGTCGAGCGTAAGCGGCATTTTGGCCCTGCGGCAGTAATACACCGGCGGTCGGAAAGGATACTGTTTCATGTTGCCTCCTTTTCTAAATCATATGATAAAGCTGGTATGCTATTGCGGAACCGTCTGCAATCTGCCTGCGCTGTTCCACGTCTCAGATACGGCAGTTCAATGATAGCAAAAAACGCGGCTATTTGCAACCTCAGATGCCTATATCGTTATCCCCAAGTAAGCCTTCTCAACAAAAACCAGACGCCTATCCTTTCGGATAAGCGCCTTGTTTGCCGTATTTGCTTTATCGCTTCCCCGACCGCAGCAGCGCCGCCTGCCTCGCGCTCTTCGCCGTTGTGTTCGGGGCTGTCTCAGCATCGGACTGCCGTCTCTCGCTGGATGAGTTTTGTTTTATACTCTCCCCCGCTGACGCGGACGTGAAAGTCACGTTCACGCGTGAGCCGACAGCTTGAACAGTCTCGACGAATGCCTGTCAAGCATAACGGACATGCGGTCTTTGTGAGGAACGTTTTCTTTAGCCCACAGGTCCCGTACGGCACAGTTGCCCGTATCGAGCACCGGTGCCGCAGGCTCTTCGCCCAGATTGAATACGGCGATCGCGCGGCTGCCGTCTTCCAGCGGTTTTTCATAGACTTTTGTCCACATGCGGACCTCTCCGCTTGCGTCACGAGTGATGTGTTCGTCTATGCACACCGCGCCTTTGCCCAGCGCGTCCTGGTTGACCGCGATCACTTCCTCATTGCACAGCAGCGCGAGATCGGACTCTGTCAGCGTGTCTATGTCACAGCTGATCTGCAACGGAGAAGGGAAGATCGCGCGGATCGTATAAGCCAGAAACTGTTCATCTTCCGTCAGACAGCCCGCCGCGTGCTTAAGCGTCTGTGTGCCCGTCTCCAGCATATCCAGGTCGAAGAAATGACCGGGAGAGCAGGCAAATGCCCACTTGTCAGCGGAAAAACGGTTGTCCCTGACGTTTGCCCAGTCAGCGCGTGAATCGCCGTTGTCACGCCACGAAGAGCAATGGGTCTTCCAGTATTCTGCGTCCGCGTACCCCGCGTTTATGGTGACGCAGTATCCAAAATCCCTGCCCGTAGCCAGAAGCGCCTGTTTCATGAGCTCGGCGTTCTCCGTATCGCATGGACGCCAGTCGTATTTCAGGTAGTCGATACCCCAGGCGGCCCACTGTGCCGCGTTTTCCCGTTCCCTGTGGTCTTTTGCTATCCCGTAAGGTGTATTGGCAAACCTTGGGTCGAGATATCCCCGCGTGCAGCCGGGAAGGTCTTCACCGCCCCACGCCTTTTGCATGGGCGTGGAGTAGATACCTGCTTTCAGGCCCAGAGAATGGATATGCGCGATCAGGCCGGGCATATCCGGGAACTTTGCATTAGGAGCGATCGCCCGGCTTTTGTCATCATAATGCCCCTGCCAGCCTGAATCTATATCGACATAGCTGTATCCGAAACAGTTCAGTCCGGTCCGGACCAGGCTGTCCGCCGTCCGCCTGATGTCGGCCTGCGTAACACCTCCGCCAAACGCGTTCCAGCTGGTAAAACCCATCAGCGGCGTTTGGAGGATCGCGTCAGGTCTGATCAGGAGATGCAGCTTTTTCTCTGCGCTTCCCAGGCTGTTTGCAGCGCGAATAGTGTATATATCATCCGTCTCGAACGGACAAATGCCGCTGATCATGCCGCTTGCTTCATCGAGATGAAGACCCGTGGGGAGCGGATGATCGACCGAGAATGTGATCGGCCTAAGCCCCGCACAGGGCAGCATGTAGAAGAACGGTTTGTTAGGTGAAGCCCCGTATACACTCGGATGATTAAGGCGCGGCCGCCCCTCAAACGGCGACTGAAACCCGGCATATCTCATATGATCTCCTCCCGACAGGCAAAAGACAGATGGCAAACAGAGTGTCCGATCCTGAATTATAAGCCAGTGTTTGGTTACTTTACGACTATCAGTTCGTACTGCCTGGTTCCCAGGCCGATCTTTTCTCCGTGCGCCAGTGTCTCTTTCCAGTGGACATTGGGATTGCTGTCCATGAAATGGTCGTGGTGATGATGCCAGTCAGGCTTTGCCAGGTTGTCTCCCAGCTGGCTGTTGCGGATGGGAGCGGCCTGCTGGCACAGATCCACACAGGCCTGATCCAGCGCCACGGGGTCGAACGAAGCCAGCATGCCCAAGTCCGGCAGTATGGCCGCGTCGTTTTCGCCGTGGCAGTCGCAGTTGGGCGAAACGTCCATTATCAGGCTGATGTGGAAACACGGGCGCCCGTAGCACACTGCCTGGGTATACTCGGCCATTTTGCAGCACAGCATTTCCCCCGCGCTCTCGTTTATATTGCTGATCGCGTCGAACGCGCAGGCGCCGATGCACCTGCCGCAGCCCTTACAGATATTGGGGTCGATAAACGCCTTGCGGTCATCCCCGTAGGAGATGGCGTTGCTGCCGCATTCCGCGGTGCAGCGGCCGCAGCCGCGGCAGATATCCCGGTCGACCTGGGGCGTGCCGTCGTTATGCTGGTTCATCTTTCCGGCGCGGCTGCCGCAGCCCATGCCCAGATTCTTTATGGCTCCGCCGAACCCGGTGGATTCGTGGCCCTTGAAGTGGCTGAGCGATATGACAATATCCGCGTCCATCACAGCCCTGCCTATCAGCGCTGTCTTGCAGTACTCGCCGTTGACCACCGGCACCTCCACGTCATCGGTGCCCCGCAGCCCGTCGCCTATTATGATATAGCAGCCCGTGGTAACGCTGTTAAAGCCGTTTATCTCGGCGTTCATCAGGTGGTCGACGGCGTTTTTGCGGCTGCCGGGATACAGGGTGTTGCAGTCCGTCAGAAATGGCTTTCCGCCCAGTTCCTTGATGACGTCGGCTACAGCCTTCACGTAATTGGGCCTAAGGTAGGCGAAATTGCCCAGTTCGCCGAAGTGCATTTTGATTGCGACGAATTTACCCTTGAAATCTATGTCGCCTATCCCGGCCTTTTTGATCAGCTTCTGGAGCTTCGCGCCCTGGCTGACGCCCAGGCGGGTCCTGAAGTCGGAATAATACACCTTCGATTTATTCATGCTTCCGCTCTCCTTTACGGTTCTTTCTGCTTCCCGGGACTGCCGATCGCGTTTTGGCCGGCATTTGCCGACCTTTGCGGCATATGCAAACAGCATAAACAATCTTTGGGGATTTGTCAATATCGGCAGGAAAACCCAATGGCGGTCAAACGCCTGGCCGCGCACGCGCAGCTCATCGGAAACAGGCGCAATGCACCTGAAACGCAAATGCCCGATGAAAATCGCTTTGACCTTATATCTTTCGTCGATTATCATTCCGGCTGATCCCGAATTTTCTCCGGGCACCATTCATATCCTATTATAAAACAATAGCTACTATTTTGTTGCAATTTTGTCGCAATTGTGTTATAAAATTAGTAGCTGTAATACTAAAAAAGGGGCGATCCATGAAAAAGCTGTTATCCCTGGCGCTGTGTATACTGACGCTGCTTTCCTGTGCCGTTCCCGCGCAGGCGGAAAGCAAAGTCTACATACGCAGAAGCGGCGATTATTACGCCGAGCCTTATTACCATAAAAACGCCGCGTGCTCATTTGGACTGGATCTGAGCAGTGATTCCCAGCGTGTAGTCAAGTGCTCCGTTGCTACCGCTGAGAAGAACTATGTCCGCCCCTGCCCCGTGTGCGCGTGCCGCTTTAAACCCATGTTCACGGGCACGTTCCCCAAGTGGACATACAGTACTCCTCCCTACTATCTCGGCGGCGAAAAGCATTACCTGCCTGCCGCGACGCGGGCAAAGTTCGGAAACACCAATGATAAGATAGACCAGTGGCGAGAAAAGAGGAACCCGTCCGCATTTTACGCGGGCGTGTACCTGAACGATTCTGGCACATATACTGTGCTGATGACCAAGCCTCCGGCAGCCAAGGCTGCGGGCTGGAAGCGGATGCTGGGTACTGATTTCTGGGTGATAGAAGCCAAATACTCAGAGAAGCAGCTGAATAACCTTAACGCCTACGCCATAAGGCTTATGGGCAAGTACGGCATAAACGCAGTAGGCATAGACACTACAGCCAACCGCGTGAGCATAGGCACGAACGACAATTCCGTCGCCAACATGAAAAAGATATACAACGTCCTTAAGTCCAAAGGCTATCCCCAGGACGCGGTCTGGATCTACAAAAGCGAACCCGGCAGCTCAGATTTCTGATGGAGTTTCACTGGCATATAAAAGATATGGATCCACTCTTCCGGTTTGGCATGAACACCCAACTTTGCAATTGTTTTGCGACTTTAAACCATAGCAAAATGACAGCAAACGATTCAGCTTTTTGAAACTTTTTTGATGCTCTGGATGTGACCCTCTATTATCGCAAGTCTACCCTCTCAATAATGTAAAACAGGCGCTTATCCTCTTGGATAAGCGCCTTGTTTTTGCAAGTTTTCTTCATCGCTTCCGCGACCGCAACAGCCGCAGCGACCGTCGCACCGACCATGGGATTGTTACCCTTGGAATTTACTTATTCTTAACATGTTCAAACGCATCTTATCGTATCTCATTGCGCAACAATCTGCTGCCACTTTTAAGCAGTTGTCACTGAGCATAGAATTGCGAAGTTCAGCGTATTATATCATCGCTATGTGAACGATCGCAAAATGCTAACGCGTTATCTGCCATCATACATGATAGCAAGTCTGTGAATTGGCTTTTTCTCACAGATCAGATCTCTTTCCTTCTGAAACAGAACGAATGGCAGCTTTGTTTATTCATATACGGTTTCAGGAGCGGTAAGATCTACTTCCAGTGTCTCGGCACTCATGCCATCTGTCTTGATTGTTACCGTGACTTTTCCCGGGTTCAGACCTGCCTTTATAAGAATTAGCAAATGCCCGTCGTGGGTCGGGCAGGAATCGCGTTCAAAGCTCTGTATATCCCACGGATCTCCGTTGTCCATGAGCACAGTCACGGGAACGCCGGCTGTTGTCACAGTGACATCGCGGTCCTTCAGCATATACCTGTGTCCGTGCCCATCCTCCATATACAGATCCGCCATGACTACGCTCCTGCCGTCCGCGGGAATTTCTTTCCGGCCGGTTTCGATCCTTACTGTCTCAGTTCCGCGGTCGGAATACAGCGCGTCCTCAATTACTTTTGTCGATCCTTCGTACCCCTCCACCCTCAATACGCCGGGGATGAAAGGTACATTGAAGTGTATGATCCCATCCGGATGGTCTTTCAGATATCCCCATCTCGGCGTCTGGTCATTGAGATACAAAAGCACTTTTTCACAGTTAGTCAACACCGCCACGTGCATCATTTTGTCATAGCGTCCGTATTCCCAATGTGAGCGCATCTGAGGGAAGCTCCACATGCTTCTGGCGCCGTCCCATGGCTCGCTTTCGTCATACACGCAGATTTTGAGCACGGGCTCGCGTTTGAATCGGGAAGCCATGTACCAAGCCCGCAGCTTCCAGTCGCCGGTAGTGTCCAGCGCAGACCCCGTCCAGCCTCTGTGAGGCCAAAGGTGGGCCTCCCCAATGTAATCGATGCCTGCCCAAAGAATGGCGCCGCACACCCAGTCATATTTGCTGACGATCTCGTAAGGGGATTCCGGACTTATCTGTACATTATTCAGCGCACGCTCATCCTTCCTGTACAGCATTGTCGTCTCTGTGCCCAGAACAGGTTTGCGGATGCCGTATTCGCGCATCTTTTCGTAGTAATGCTCCATATAATTGCCGCAGAACACGTCGACATATTCGGAGTACCGTTTCAGCGCCGCCAGTTTGACCCCCATAGGTGTCAGGTCGTTATAGTCTTTCAGCACACAGCTTATCAATACACAGCTTACGGCTCTGGTGAGATCCAGCGTCCGTACTGCGTCTGTAAGTTCCTTAAGGTACGCAAAAAACTTCTCGGAGAATTGATGGCTCACCTCATTGCCCACGCTCCACAATATCACGCAAGGATGGTTGGCGTCCCGGCGGATCATGGCAGACAGATCGGCGAAGCGCTCGCTCCAGCAGCGGTCAAAATACATACCGCAGCCTTCCCACTTATCCATCAGTTCGTCCACGCACAGAAAGCCCATTTCATCGCAGATGTCGTAGAAATACTCCGGCATGGGATGATGGGCGCAGCGCACAGTATTCACCCCCATCTTTTTGAGGCTTCTCAGGCGGCGTTCCCAGATCTCCCTGGGAACAGCGGCTCCTACCGCCCCTCCGTCATGATGCAGGTTGACGCCCCACAGTTTTGTTTTGACGCCGTTGAGCAGGAAACCGTCTTCCCCGTCAAACACCGCGCTGCGTACGCCGAAAGCCGTCTCGACCGAATCTATACCGAAAGTGACCTTGGCACGGTACAGCGCAGGCGAGTCTGTCGACCAGAGTACAGGCTCTTTTATGCTGAAGTTCCAGCGGGTCACCTCCTGTGCCGGAACCGTCTGTTCATATACGATGCTTCCGTCGGGAGCCGTTACCTTGAGCGTGATGTTTCTGCCGCCGCAGTCGCCGCCAATTTCGGCGCTCACCTCTGTCAGCGATTCTTCGTAACGCATCGCAGTCCCGTTGGGCTCATCACCGTTCAAGTGTGGACGGACGGGCTGTGATACTACGCGCAGGCCGTCATGTATAAGATACACAGGCTCATCCGCTGTCAGCCAAACGTCCCGTATTATCCCGGCGCCGGAATACCAGCGATCTCCCCCGCTGTTTGCTTCTCCGGGGAAGGCACGGTTATCTACACGCAGGGCAAGCAGATTCTCGCCGTCGTAAACGACAGCCTGAGTCAGGTCAACGGTAAACGGCGTGTATCCGTAAGCGTGGCCGCCGACCCGGATCCCGTTCAAATACACCTCGCAGAAACGCTGCACGCCGTCAAACAGCACCCGCAGCAACTTGCCGCGCCATGCGCTCGCCGCTTTGAAGTGCAGACGGTATACCCCCATCTGCTCCCTGGGGAAATATCCCTGCGAAGATCCGCCCGGAGCATCCGCGCGCCTTGACTGGCTTATCTGCCAATCATGCGGCAGCGTCACTTTCAGCCAGCCGGAATCATCGTAGCCTGGCATACAGGCCTGCTCATCTTCGGTCACGGCAAACAGCCATCCGCGATCCAGCGGTTTTCTATTCAGCTTCATATTCTTTCTCCGGACAACGCTATTTTGTGCAGGTTTCACCGTCTGCCGTCCCAAGCTGCCGATCATCAGTAGAAAACAAATGATCCGGAAACGTCAAGCGCGGAAATGGTGACCCTTTCTGACACTAATGTAGCAAAATCCTGTATATATGTCAAGGACGAATAGCTTATCTCTTTGACCTCAACACCTCGTCCATGAAACCGGAAACCGCGAGGCATGACGCCATGGGTTTAATTGAATTACTTCGCCCGATATGCTATCATATAGCAAAACTATGTTATACACCGCTCGGCGGAGGAGGAGACAGATGTATGAATATCGATCTTTCCAGACAGCCGTACAGCTGTAAGGGTTCGTATCTTGTCATATCACGGGTTGGAGTCAACTGGTGCGGTTGCAAAAATGAGGCAGGCCTGTACCTGCGCACGGTGCGAGGAGGAGCGGCCATGCCGCTGATTGCCTGCATATGTCTGAACAAGTTCGGGCAAACAGCGGAATATACCTCAAGTGTCGAGCAAGCGGCGCTTGTGCTGGACTGCGAGGGTATAAAAGCCGAGTTTTGCTTTAGCGAGGACGGCTGTATGATGGTTCGGTGCGGCAAGGGCATCACGCTCACACTGGATTTCATGTCGCACATGGGGGCCTTCGATTACATTTACAGCTTTTCACGAAACAGCAGGCTCTATCGCATGGCCAACTGCTACAAAAACAGCTGCCGTTATCTGTTCTGCTCGGAAAAGGGAGAAAACACCGTCGACCAGGCATGGGCAGAACGCTCATGTTCTTATTCCAGGCTCACGTTTTCAGGAACTGACGGCTTCGAGTTTTCCATGCGTGAGATAATGACCGAGTGGGACGCTGCGGAAAACAGCCTCAGTTTCGACGAATGCCGCGCCGAGGCCGCCCGGAGTCTGGCGGAGTTTGAAAAAAGCCTGCCATCATGCCCTGCCGCTTACTCTGGCACCGCCGGGAAGGCGTCATATCTGTTATGGAGCAGTCTGGTTAAAAAGGGCGGTCTGTTCACGCGCGACGCCATGCTCATGTCTAAAAACTGGATGAAAAACGTATGGAGCTGGGACCACTGTTTTAATGCCATGGCTCTGTCATACGGCGCGCCGGAACAGGCTTGGGATCAGTTCATGATAATGTTCGACCGCCAGGACGAGACGGGACTGCTGCCGGACAGCGTGAATGACGCCAGGGAAGTATGGAACTTCTGCAAACCGCCGATCCATGGCTGGGCGTTAAGGCATATGATGAATCATATGACGCTGACACGGGTGCAGACGGAAGAGGCGTACATCCATCTGAAAAAATGGACTGACTGGTGGACGGATTACCGTGACTACGACGGGGACGGCCTGTGCGAATACAACCACGGCAACGATTCCGGCTGGGACAATTCCACAGTGTTTTCTGTGCTGCCGCCCGTCGCCGCTCCAGAGCTTCAGGCCTTTCTTGTGATCCAGATGGACGTGCTCTCCCAACTGGCTTTGAAGCTGGGCCGGACCGAAGAAGCGGCCGTATGGGCCGAAAGATCCAACAGGCTGCTTAAACTCACATTGGACAAGCTGTTTTCGGACAACCAGCCCGTGGCCGTAAAAAGCGGCAGCCACGAGATCATTCCTAACGAAAGCCTGCTGCCGTATATCTGTGTGATACTCGGAGAGAAGCTGCCGGCGAGCATAAGACGACGGATAACGGAGACTCTTAAAGGCGATAGATTTCTTACAGAGCACGGTTTGGCTACCGAAAGTCCCGCGAGCCCCGAATACAGGAGCGACGGCTACTGGCGGGGTCCGATCTGGGCACCCAGCACGATGCTGGCCGCGGACGGTCTGGCGCGCTGCGGGGAAACCGCTTTGGCCCGTGAGATAGCCAAAAGGTTTGCCGATATGGTCACCGCATCCGGCTTCGCGGAGAACTTTGACGCACTGACCGGAGACGGTCTGAGGGATAAAGCTTATACATGGACCGCCAGCGTGTTCCTGATATTGGCGCACGAGTATCTGTGATGAATGAATAAACAGGCGGCGCAGCCCTGCTAAAGGACGCGCCGTTTCCATAACGGCAGTTTTATCCCCGTGCGTTTGTGTTTTTCTGATCTGCTGTGTGTCTGACACAGAAGCCGATGCCCGTTATGATCATTGGATATTCACATTTGACAGTCAGCGCATAAACTCTGTTTGTCGTATAATTAATTTACATTTATGTGCATTATGCTTTATTTGTAAGCTATATTGACATTTATATTGCCTGATGATACACTATAATATGTAACTGGGTATATTCCCAAATATAACAAAGGAGTGGATACGATGAAAAAACTTTTGGCACTGTTGCTGTCCCTCATCCTGCTTTTGTCTGTCGCAGCCGTGGCGGACACCGCTGAAAGCGATCCGTATTTCGGCCGTTACGACGAGCCCGTCACGATCCGCCTGGTCGTGAACGGTACGGACAGCGAAGACGGCAGCTGGACATGGGAAGACAACGAGTGGACCCGTGAGTGGCTTGAGCGGTTCAACATCAAGATCGAAGTGATGTGGAACGCCAATACCGACGAAGCCTACAATACCAAGTTTGCCATGGCGATGCTCACCGGCGATCTGCCTGACCTGCTGGTCCTCAACCAGAAGCAGTTCCGCGAACTGCAGACTGCTGGCAAACTGGCCGACCTTACCGAGTACTACGACAACAACGTTTATCCCTATCTGAAGGAGAAGGTCCTTGAAGCGCAGCCCGAGTCTGCCCAGCAGGCCGGATTCGTGGACGGCCGCCGTTACGCCCTGACCACTTCCGGTTTCGGCACGGTGAGCCGCTCCGTCATCATCCGTCACGACTATCGCGAGGCAGTCGGAGCCGAACTGCCCACGACCATGGAAGAGCTCATCCAGTTAGGCAAGACTTTCGTGGATGAAGGCCTGACCAAGTACGCCTTCGTGCTCACCGACAAGGTCACCGGCAGCGGCTATACCGACATGCAGGCTGTCTGCAATGCGTTTGGCGCCTATCCCGGCCTGTGGATCGAAGGCGAGGACGGCCGTCTGGTATACAGCCCCACCACCGAGGCCATGCACACCGCGCTGGACGTGTATAAGGAACTGTTCGATGAAGGCTACATACAGCCCACATTTGCCACCGAAGTGTCCGACAACGTGACCGCGTATATCAAAAACGGCGAAGTCGGCATCGTGTGCTGCGACTTCTGGGTACTCACCTGGCCCCTGCCCATCACTGACGAAGACGGCAACGTCATCGACTGGGACGTGATCAGCGTGCCCGCTTCCGAGACCAATGACGACTTCCACGTACAGGGCACCGGTTCCGCCGCCTCTATCACCTATTACTGCGTTAACGCAGAATGCGAGCATCCCGAGGCCGTGCTCAGGCTGTTCAACCACACCTGTTCCGTGAATACCGATCCCGACCTTGAGGAGACCGCGCGCTTCCATACCGTGGTCAAAGAAGACGGCACCGAGATCAGCGTGCATATGCATAACCCCTCGGTACGCTATTGGTCCGTGCCCAACGTTAACACCCTGACCGGCTGGGCAGTGAAAGAAGCCCTGGACGGCAACACCCAGTATCTGGCCGAGCAGCCGCACTATCAGCAGCAGTACGACAACGTCACCGCCTATCTGGCCGCCAAGGAAGCCGGCGACAAGGAAACCCTGAAGGGCAAATGGGGCATGTACAAGCTCTTCGGCGGCGAAGGCAGCGTATTCTATAATTTCTACACCCTGTTCCACAACAACACCTTCATATTCGACGCCCTCACGGAAAAGAGTGAGGACTATGACCGTCTGTGGGGCGCTCTCACCCAGTATGAGAACACCTTCTACGTAAACTACATCTGCGGAACCGAAGAAACGACCTTCGAGGAATTCGTGCAGGAGTGGTACACCATGGGCGGCCAGCTGCTTACCGATCAGGTAAACGCCGGAAGATAAGCTGACTTTAATATGTGCTTCGGGACTGTCCGCCCAGCGCGGCGGGCAGTCTCTTTTAAGAGAAAAACCTTTATTCCAGTTTGCCTTGGGACACGTTTATCCGTTCAAGGATACATGCTTGAACGGATAATAGTGCCCGGTTGTGAATGACCGCCGAAAAAGGGGGCGTTGAAATTGACTGCCGTTCCTAAAATGGGAGCGCATCTTTTTGCGAAAAAGAGGAAAAAAAGCGTACGCACGGACTACATGCTCTGCGCCATGCTCATACCCGGCTTCATTTATCTTGCCATATTCGAGTTTGCTCCACTGTTCGGCCTGGTCATTGGCTTCCAGGATTTCAAGCTTTCTACCGGCGTTTTCCGCTCGGGTTGGAAAGGCATAGATAATTTCAGGTACATATTCACCATGTACCCGAATTTCTGGAACATAGTCAAAAACACCGTGGAGATCGCACTGCTGAAGCTGTGTTTCGGTTTTACCGCGCCCATATTCGTGTCCCTCATGCTGCATGAAGTGACCCATTCCGGCTATAAACGCACAATACAGACACTGGTCTATATCCCGCACTTCGTCTCCTGGGTAATCCTTGCCGGCGTTATCCGCACCATGCTGGATCCAGACAACGGTCTCATAAACTACATAATTAAACTGCTGGGCGGCGAAAGCATTTATTTCCTGGGAAGCAACTCCACATTTCGCGGCGTGCTGGTCGTGTCGGACGTGTGGAAGGGCTTTGGCTGGGGCACCATAATCTATATGGCTGCCCTTACCGGCATAGACCCGGCCCTGTACGAGGCTGCCACCATCGACGGGGCAAACCGCCTGCAGCGGGCATACCACATAACTCTTCCGGGCATACTGCCCATAATCACGCTGAACCTGATCCTCTCCGTACCGGGCATACTCAACGCGGGCTTCGACCAGATATTCAACCTCTATAACGAGCGCGTGTACAAGACCGCTGACGTGCTGGATACCTTCATATACCGCCTGGGCATACTGGACAGCCAATACGCCCTGTCAACCGCCATAGGCATGGTAAAGAGCGTCATCGGTTCCGTGCTTTTGATCTTCAGCTACAAGGTCGCTGAAAAAGCCGTGGGCTATAAAGTATTCTGAGAAAGGAGGAGCGCTGTAATGGCTAACGAAAAGAATCTTGTAATGAGCCGCAACCGCCAGATAAAGGCTTCTCCCGTTGAAAGGCTGTTCACCTGGCTGATCTACGGAATACTTGGTATACTGGGCATCAGCTGCATACTGCCCTTTATTCACCTTATCGCCCTGTCTTTCTCGGGCTCCGACCCAATCAAAGCCGGTATCGTGTCCCTTTGGCCCATAGACTTCAATACCGACGCTTACAAATACGCCCTGGACCATCCTGCTTTTATGAGAGCTTTCGGCATATCTGTTGCCAGGGTCATCGTGGGCGTAAGCTTCTCCCTGTCCATGCTTGTCATAACCGCCTATCCGCTCTCCAAATCCAATGAAGCATGTCCATTGAATCCGCTGTTCAAGACGCTGATGATAGTCGCCATGCTTACCGGAGGCGGGCTTATCCCCATGTACCTGGTGATGAGTTGGCTGGGGCTGACCAACACCTTCTGGGCGCTGGTCGTTCCGGGCATGCTGAGCCTGTGGAACTGCTTCATGGTAATGAACTTTTTCCGCAATGTGCCTTCCGAGCTGGAAGAAGCCGCCATAGTGGACGGGGCAAACTCTTTCCAGGTCATGGTGAAAGTATATATTCCGCTGTCCGTGCCGGTCATCGCCTCCATGGCCCTGTTTACGGGCGTCGGGCACTGGAACGACTGGTTCAGCGGCATGCTGTATATGGCACGCAGCCGTGACTATCCCCTTCAGACCTATTTACGGCAGGTCGTCACGACGCCCAACTTCTCCACCCTCACATTGGAAGAAATGCAGAAGTACGCCCAGATAACCTCGAAAAACAACCAGGCGGCGCAGATAATAATAGCCACCGTGCCTATCATGTGCGTATATCCTTTCCTGCAGAAATACTTTATGACAGGGCTCACCCTGGGAGGCGTAAAAGGATGAAGCATTATTCCATGCATGAGATCGTCTCTGCGCTCAGATCCGTGGAAGGCATGCCTTACCGGCTTTACGCTGATGTCAGACAGAAGGCGCTTGATACCGTAAAACATGATCCCAACTACGCCTGGTTCCTGCCCGCGTTTGAGGAGCATGTGCGCGTATATTCATCGACCCCCATCGTAGCACCGACTTACCAAGCTTACGCGGACTGGGATCGGCACGGGCAGCGCGGAGATTTTGACAGGGCCATGTATGATCTGCGCACCCGTCTGAACCGCATGTGGCTGGCCGCTCTTTTGGGTATTCCCGGCGGAAAGGAGAGATGCGAGGACATACTCTACGAGTTCCTGCATCTGCCAACCTGGTCGCTGGTCGCCCATCACTTTGACAACAGCCTAAAAGATTACTGGGATATTCCCGTGGACCCATACGACGAAACGGGACGCATCCGCGGTATAGGCCGCAGCCGAAAGCAGTGTCTTGACCTTTGCTCATGCTCCGGTGCCGCCATACTGGCCGAAATGGCGCAGACCCTTGAAGGGATCGTAGACGATAACCTTCTGCGCTGGGCGCGCCAAGAATGCGTGGAACGTGTGCTCAAGCCCTTCATGAGCCTGTCTCCATATCCGCATTTCGAGGACAACGGCAACAACTGGTCAGGGGTCTGCATGAGCTCCATGGGCATAGCGGCCATATATCTTATCACCGACGAAAAGACCCTTGCGCCCTTCCTGATGCGTGTGCTGGAAGGCCTGCGGGTGCATATCGGCGGCTATAAAGACGACGGAACAAGCCCGGAGGGTTTCGGTTACTGGCAGTACGGATTTGAATACTTCCTGATGTTCGCAGACCTGCTAAAGCTCAGAACAGACGGCAGGATCGATCTGCTTGAAGACGAGAAAGTGCTCCGGGTAGCGGGGTTCGGCACCGACTGTTGTTTCGGTCCCTCCATTAAGCTGCCTTTCGGCGACTGCAACTGGCGGGGAGTCCTGGATGAAGCGGTGCGTCGATATGTCGGCGCCATGGGTGTGACAGTATGTCCCCAAGGCGATGTTGAAAAATCGTTCAATTCCGTATGGGAGCACGGAAACCTGATGCTCCGGCATCTGGTGTGGAAGATGCAGCCCATGCAGGAAGCCCTGGAACATCCCCGCAGCGCCGTGTATCCCATAAGCGAGCTGTACATGGGCTTCTGCCGCACCTCTGAAGACCCGCTGTATGTGGTCGCCAAAGGAGGCAACAACGGCGAAAGCCACAACCACAACGATGTCGGCACCTTCGTTATCATACGCAACGACACGATGGCAGTCGCAGACACCGCGGGAGGGGCTTACAACAAGGAATACTTCAGCGAAAAACGCTACACCTTCTTCGCCACACGTTCAGGCGGGCATAACTTCCCGATTGTGGACGGTGTGGAACAGGAAGGCCACGGCAGGTGCCGGGCGAGATCTTTCATCGTAGAAAAACGCGGTGAGACCGACATCATCACCATCGACCTCTCCGGCACGCTCAAAACAGATGCGCTGGGCAGATTCATACGCCGCATCACCGTAAATAGAATCACCGGATCGGTGGAAGTCAGGGATTCGTTCCAGCTGAACCGCGCCGTTGAAATCCGGGACCGCCTGATCCTCTCCGGTGCTCCGTCAAAGGATCAGGGCGGCTTCCTGCTTCGGGACGGCGTACGGCTTACGTTCAGCGAAAACATGCTTGCGCCTGAGCTCAACAGAGTGGACCAGAAGATCGAAGGAGCCGACATATACACTCTTGACCTTATCCCTGTACACGAAACTGTCGGTGATCTTGAGATCATTATGACTTTTGACGCGGTGTGATCCTTAGTATGCCCCATATGCTGAACACCTTACCTGAGCTTTCGTGCAAATCTTATATCGTCACTTCCCTTACAAAACTGCTTAGATGGTTTCATATTTTCCGCCGCTGACAAACATCACAAATGAATGCCAGCGGCGATTCTTTATAAGTATCATGAGCCGGAGTAGAGTTCCTGCTCCGCAGATGCCGGGCATCATAAACAGTTTCGTTCCCCTGATGTCTCCTTATGGCCTGATGACAGCGTTGTCATTTACATTTCATAAAACCCTCTCACAGCGAATTCATGCTTCCCGCCCACAGGGCATTCGTTGCTCATTCATCTGATCTGGATCAAGATCCAGATCGCCGTTACCGCGCTGGGCGGATGGCTCAGCTACTCTCCGGGCGACCAGGACGGTCTGCTGATCGCGCTGGTGGGCGTGGGTCACGTGCTGGACACACATGTGGTAGGCAACGGCTCGGCGCTGCGAAGGGCGGTCATATGCTTCTACCTGAGCAATGAGGGCGTCAGCCTGCTTGAGAACGCCAGCCATCTGGGGCTGCCAGTGACGGAGAAGCTCAAGGAAGTGCTGAGCCAGCTGCATAATAAGCACGAAAAGGATAAAGATTAAAAACAGGGGGGTATTGCTTGGCAGTACCCCCCTGTTTTTCTATTGCTGTAAACAGCCATATATGGGCTTATTTCTTTTCAGATTCCCGGTAAAACTTCAGCTTACTTACATACATCCGCAACGACTGCGTTGATCAACTTACCGTCGGCCTTACCCTTGAGCGCGGACATGACGACTTTCATGATCTGTCCCTTGTTTTTTGTTGCTACGACCTCTGCACAGTTTTCGCTCAAAAAGCGCCGTATCTCATCTTCGGACATCATCTTCGGAGCATATTCGCTTATAACGTCATAGTTGTATTGATACTCCGCTTTCAGTTCAGCTCTCTCGGATGGGCAGGTGTCCAATTGTTCCTTCGCCGTTTTGAGTGATTTCAGTATCACCTGATCCACCAGTTCCTCGCTGATGTCATCGCGCGTGCCCGCGTCGATGGCAGCCTTCTTGACATCGGCTATGAGCGTGGAGATCACCGCTTTTCTTTCCTTGTCGCGCGCTTTCATGGCAGCGACCATATCACTGTGTAATGTCTCAAATTTCATACAGTTTTTTCCCCCCTATGCGTTTTAAATGATTATATCATCAAAGACAATGCAGGACAAGAATAATATCGTTTTTATTCAGCTGCATGCAGACTTAGTACTATGTGTGTTTTTGCTTGAAAAAGGATTCTCTGATATGATAGAATTAAATGTGTAAGTGGTCAGTGCTATTATTTGACCATATGTAATCTGTGATAGCTGGAGGACTGCCAAATGTCACAGGACACTTTCAAAGTGATATGCCACGATGTGGACTTCTGCGTAGTCGGCGGAGGCCTGGCAGGCCTGTGCGCCGCCGTGGAAGCGGCCAGGCACGGTGTGAAGACCGCGCTGGTCCAGGAAAGGCCGATGCTGGGCGGCAACGCGTCCAGCGAGATCCGCATGTGGATATGCGGAGCCGGATTCCGTGGCGAAAACAAGCTGGAGACCGGACTGCTGGAAGAAATAATGCTGGAAAACCTGTACCGGAATCCGGACAAGAACTACTCAGTATGGGACGGCATACTGTATGGGCTGGCACGCGCTGAAGCAAACCTGACCCTGCTGCTCAACTGTTCCGTCAACTCTCTGGAAATGGACGGCAGTCGCATCAAAAGCGTGACGGGCTGGCAGCTGACCACCGAGCAGTACCACACCGTCAGTGCCCGGGTATTCGCGGACTGTTCGGGCGACAGCGTGCTCGCACCACTGTCCGGCGCCGACTTCGTTATAGGCCACGAAGCAAGGAGCGCGTTCGGCGAGAGCATCGCCCCCGAGACGGGCGACCGGAAGACCATGGGCATGAGCTGTATGATCCAGGCCCGGCAGGAAGACAGACCCAGTGTTTTTATTCCGCCCAAATGGGCCTATCAGTATACAGCCCGGGACCTGCCCCATCGCATCCCGGACATGGACAATCCCACCGAGAATTTCTGGTACCTGGAGATCGGGGGCGACGCGGACTCCATAGCCGACACTGAGGAAAAGCGCGACGAACTGCTGCGCATCGCCTACGGCCTGTGGGATTACGTTAAGAATGCGCCTGAAAACAAAGAGAAAAACGCCAATTGGCGGTTGGACTGGGTGGGCATACTGCCCGGCAAGCGCGAGAGCAGGCGCTATCTGGGCGACGTGGTCATGACGCAGAACGATGTGCAGAGCGGCGGACACTTTCCCGACCTGGTCGCTTACGGCGGCTGGTCCATGGACGACCACGACCCCCGCGGGTTCTACTCCGGAGACCATCCCAACGTCAATTACCCCGCTCCCCGGCCCTACGGCATCCCCTACCGCAGCCTGTATTCCCGCAACATAGACAACCTGTTCTGCGCGGGCCGCAATATTTCCGTCACCCACTGGGCGCTCTCTTCCACCCGCGTAATGGGCACCTGCGCCACGCTGGGTCAGGCCGTAGGCGCGGCGGCGTACCTGGCCGTCCGGGACGGAACGACCCCGCGCGGCGTATACGAAAACGCCATCAACGAACTGCAGGACATCCTGATGGAAGACGACTGTTACCTGCCGTTCCGCTCCCGCAGGATACCCGAACTGACGCGTAACGCCGAATTGCTGTGTCCCGCCCCGGACGCCGAAAACCTGCGCAACGGCCTGGACCGTCCTATCGATGACAGCGATAACGGCGTCACGCTGGCGCCCGGGCAAAGCGCGGCATACCTGTTCGGCGGGAAACATCCCGTAAAAAAGGCGCGCATCGTCTGGGACAGCGACCTTAACCGTGACACCATGCCCTTTATCGGCGGGCGCCCGTTCAGGCATAACATGCTCGCCAACCGCCCGTGGCACTGCCCGGATTTCTATGTGCCCAAAACCATGACCCGGGCATACAGGCTCGAAGGCTTGAGCGGATCCGGAGAATGGATAGTTTTATACGAGACTAATAACAACTATCAGCGCCTGAACGCTGTCCCCCTCGACGGTGAATATCTGGGCATCCGTCTTACACCGTTGGAAACCTGGGGAAACGATGCCGCGCATCTTTTCTCTTTCGACGTGAGCTGAAAACCTTGCCGCATACCGGGCAGGGAAATTCGACCATTGACTTCCTGTTCACCCTGACAATGCTCCTGAAACGGTTTAAATCTGGCATGACGGCTTTCATGATCTGGCCTTTGTTTTTTTGCTATGTTGCTGAAAAGCTTTCGTTCAGGAAACGCCGGATTTCATCATCGGACATCATTTGGGAGCATATTCACTGATAACGTCATTTGATTTACTTAGAGAAAAATGGCAAAGTATTAGCAAAGTATTAGAGTTAAAAGATTTCTGCCACAAGGCGTTGTATCAACGTAAAAAAGAATGGTATAATGTATCCGGAAGAGTTTATATCACTCCGGCCGCGGGGCTGCGACAGAGGGAGGTCACATAATGGATCATCGTATTAGAAAAGGCATAACAGCGTTAAGCATGATACTCGCTGCGCTTCTTATATTCACCTTTGCCTGGGGAGAAAGCTACAGCGCGGATACCATGCGCCTGCTCCACTACGGCGGAAACGTTGAGATCCTGGACGTGACGGGCAGCCCGCGCTTCGTAATGGAGAACGTGCGCTTCGCCAGCGGGGAAGCCATGCGCACAGGCGAAGGCTCAACCGCCTCGGTGAGCCTGGACAGCACGAAGATCGTATCCCTCGACCAGAACAGCTGCGTAAAGTTTGAAACGGACGGCAGTCACATAGTGCTGAACCTGACGGAGGGCACGCTGTTCCTGGACGTGACCGAAAAGCTGGACGAGAACGAGAGCCTGGACATCACGACCTCCACCATGACCGTGGGTATCCGCGGCACGATAACCGTCGTGTCGGTACTGCCGGCAAGCCAACTGACAAACATATACGGGCTTAACACTGAGAACATACAGAATAAGGATCAGCAGGTGACGGTATTCGGCGTGCTCGAAGGCAGCGCTGTGCTGACAGATAAAAACGGCCAGGCGTCCACGGTGGACGCGGGTCAGATCGCGGTCATAGGCGAGCAGGCAGATATCGCCGAAATGACCAGGGAAAACGTGACTCCGTTCATAAAAGACCAATTCACCGACAACGACACCGTCAGCAGGGTCGTCAACGCCTGCCCCCAGCTGTTCGAGGACTATGATTTCCCCGCGGACGGCGACTGGGAATACACCGGCAGGGTGCTTATAATCGCCCAGAGCGCCAGCAAGCTCTATGACGGCAACCCCCTGACCCGGACGAGCGACATACTGGTATACAACCTGCCTGACCTGTTCGATATAACCGCCTCCGCCGTAGGCTCCATAACCGAAGCGGGCACCGCGGAAAACCCCATAGGATCTTACGCCATATACAATAAGCTCGGTGAAAACGTAACAAGCCACTTCAACATCATCGAGACTGTGCCCGGCCAGCTGGTGGTCGATCCTGCGCCCATGACCATATGGACAGGCGACGCCACTAAGGTGTACGACGGCACGCCCCTGACCAACGAGGAAGCTGGGTTCGACGTGATCTCCGGCAACTATAAGGAAGAGCCCTGGCGCAACACCTCCCTCGCGCTGACAGAGGCAGGTGGCGAGACCCTCTACGGCCTTAGCGGCGAACTGATCGTGCACGGCACCAACCCGCTGACCGGTGAGTCCAGCCAGGTCGTGCTGGGCGCGGGCGAAAAGCTGACCGTGCACCTGAGCGATGACGGACAGGCGGACAGTATTTCATACGAGATCAGGAAAATGAACGAGCAGGAGATCCCCGTTGAGATCCTGCGCGTGTACGCGGATAATGACGATCTGCTCACGCAGGCCTGCGAGGACGCGAAGTGGGACAAAGAGACGATACTCGCCAGGATCGGACTGCTGCCGAGCGTACAGACTGAACAGACTGTCGTAAAGGACGGACTGACCATAAGCGTAAGCTTCGCAGGCGGGCTGATGCGGGAGCTGTCCAACGCGCGGATCAACGTGGACTCCGACATAACCGATTACAACGGCAGGGCATTGAACGGCGATGAAGCGCACTTCACGGAGGTAAGGATAGACGACTCCGTCAAAGTCACAGCCACCGGCAGCCGGACCGAAGTGGGCGAAAGCGAAAACACATATGAGATAGACTGGGGAACCGAGAACAAAAACAACTTTATCGTATCCGAAGAACTGGGCACGCTTAAAGTGCTCCCGGTCATGTCTGACGTCACTGTGACCACGGGTTCTGCCACAAAGGTCTATGACGGCACGCCCCTGAGCGCGGAAGATGTGACCGTGACCGGCCTTCCGGACGGCTTTTCGATCATCGCGACGGCAGATACGGAACTGACCGACGCGGGCACCGCGGAGAACACGGTGACAGCGTATCAGGTGCTGGATGATAACGGGGACGACGTTACGGAGTATTATCCGGATATAGCCATTGAGAGCGGCACCCTGACGGTAGAGCCTGCTCCCTTAAGGGTATATACAGGTTCAGCCAGCAAGATCTACGACGGTAAAAAGCTCACAAACAGCGACGCGTCTGTTTCCGGGTTCGTCGGTGACGAGAGCGCGCGGATAAGCGCGACCGGCAGCATCACCAACGTAGGCAAAGCCAGCAACGGCTATTACATCAACTGGAGCAACGCGAATGCCGATAACTACAAGATCAACGCGAACACCGGCACGCTGAAGGTGGAGGCGCTGGAGATAAGCATAGACATTGAAGAAGACGCCTCAATGACCTACGGCGGCGGAATGAATATACCTGCGCCCGCTGTTACATATCTGAACGGCCCTCATGCGGGCGAGACGGTCGAGGGCACGCGGGTGCGCGCGGCGGAGATCGAATACCGTTACGAACTGTTCACCGGCGACAGCATCAGCGTCATATTCACCCAGACCGAAAATGACGACGGCATGCCTGAAGCCATGACGACCGTATCTTCTTCAGGAAACGATACCAACTTCAGTTTCTCTGGCAACGCGATAGAAGGGTTCCCCCTGTATATAGAGCCGGCGACGCTCACGATAACCACAGGTTCCGCCAGCAAGGTGTACGACGGCACTGAGCTCACCTCGGACGAGGTGACCGTGGAAGGCCTGCAGAACGGCGACAGCATAACCGTAACGGCAACAGGCAGCATCACTGATGTCGGCGAAGTTGATAACACTTATGATATCGACTGGGGCGACGTGGATCCCGAAAACTACGAGATCGAGGAAAACCTGGGGACCCTGACGGTGAACCGCCTGCCTGTATCTATCACCATCGCCAACGGCAGCTATCCATACCGCGGCTACTGCCAGTCGTGTATCCCCAGCGTTACAAGCGAAAACTCTGATTTCGAGCTTGGCAGCACCGAATGGACCCGGGAAGACGAGAGCATTCACTGGCACATCGTTTGGGGCTGGGGCGATCAATTGGATTTTGACGTGACCGGCTGTTTGGATGTGGGCGACTATACCTGCTCTGTGGGCGAGGTCACCGCTTCCAGCGGCAATGTGGATAATTACGCGATCACTGTCAGTGGCAGCCCCTCTGACTTCCGTGTATATAAGCTTTCCCTCAATTTCGATTTGAATGCCTCCGCCCTGAACCGGACGTTCGGCGATGAAGTGCCGGAGCTTCCTATCTCAGCGCAATACGGGAACGGCGTACAGGGCGGCCATTATTTCGACCCGGATTCCGTCACTGTCAGCGGCGATACGATGACGGTGCATTACACCTTGTGCACCAATGAAGAACTCATCCTCACCCTCGGTCTGGACAATAACGCCGGCACGCATAACCTGGAATACAGCTATGAAATCGTGGGCGGCAGCGGCACCCTTGACAACTACTCTGTCTATACCAGCGATACATCCTACACCATTTCTTCTCTGCCGGTGAGCATCTCCATGACCAGTGAAAGCTATCCTTACCGCGGCGTATATCAGGCGGTGAACGTATCCGTTTCAAGCGACAATCCCAATTTCACCGCGACCTGTGACGAGTGGACAAACAGTGACGAATACAACCACTGGCATATTATCTGGGACTGGGGCGATCAGCTGGATTTCGATATCAACGGCGGCCTGAATGTGGGTACCTATACCTGTTCCATCGGCGAAATCACCGCTTCCAGCGGCAGCGTCAGCAATTACGCCATTTCCTCCAGCGCTCCCGTCACAAAAGAAATCTATGAGCTTGGCCTCTGGCTGAACCTGGATGGTTCCGCCCTGAACAGGACGTACGGCACCGATATGCTGTCGATGGATTATGATCCCGTCACGATTTACCAGAATGGCGTGCTTGGGAGCCAAGAATTCTCACCGTCTTCATCATTCAGCACGGACGGCAAGCTGACTGAGCGTTATTCGCTGGTGACCGGCGATGAATTGGAAGTGACTTACAACTTCGCCAGTGAAAGCGTCGGCGCCCACAATGTCACGTTCATCTCAAGCTTCCTGTCAGGCCAGGCCTCCAACTACACTTTTTATACCACCAACGCAGACTACACCATTTCCAAGGCCCCGGTGACCATCACCACCAACACGGCGGAAAAGGAATATGACAGCACCGCGCTGGTGGGTGAAATCACCGTGGAGGGGCTGGCAGTTCCGCCCGGGATCTATTACCCGGAGGATCAAAGGCCCGTTTTCACCGCTTCCTCCATTACAGATGTCGGCTCCATCACCAATGCCTACACCGTCGACTGGCGCAGCTACGACCCCGACAACTATACCATCACCGAAAACCTAGGCACACTGACTGTCACCCCCCTGGACGTGGAGATCCGGATGCGGAGCGAGACAGTGACCTATAATAACGCGTATCATGACGCGGAATTCGATGTGATCTGCAATCAGGCTCCGAACGTCAGCATGGAATACCCACCCACCGTGAGATTCGACGACGCCATGTTCCGGGTGATGATCGAACCCTACCATATGAAGGACGCCGGTACAGCCGTAAGCACCGGCACCGTGAACTGGATGTATGGCAATCAGGATAATTACAACGTCACCGTGACCAACGGCACCTATACCATCCTGCCCGCGCCTGTCACCATCAAGACCGGCTCCGCCAGCAAGGTCTATGACGGCACGCCGCTGACCAAAGACGAGGTGACCGTCACCGGTGACATAACGTATGGCGTCTCACCCGTCGCAGATGGTTTCATCATCGACACGGGCAGCACGGACAACACCTATTCCATTTACGATACCTGGAATCTCGGCAATTACACCATCACCGATGATTTGGGGACCCTGACGGTGTATGCGCTGGATGTGAATTGCCATCTGGTCCACAATACCGTCGAAGACAGTTATGAACTGACCGTGACCTGCGATAACCCCAACTTCACGGTGACCGAAGTGGAGCCTTCGGGCGCGGAGACAAACAGGTGGAAGATCGCCTTTTCCTGGGGCGATACGCTGACCTGTGTGGTTGAAGACGGAGTCTTTTCACACTTTTACGATCCAAACTTCACATGGCATCTGACACAATCCAACACACCGTAACTGCTTGCTCCGCTGACACTCCCGGGCGCACACGAAGCAACCCTTTTGATAGCCCCTGACACATATATCCTGCCATGGTAAAAGCGCTTCACAGTATAGTGAAGCGCTCTTTTCCCCATTCTCCCGTTGCTTGATCTCCATCCCGCTTGTCAGGGCGAAGACGGTATTATCCCTGCTGTGTATGCTCACACGATACGGTCATCATCCAAGTGACAAATGGTGCAATTCACTTCTTCGTTGTCCAGAATATGCTTTGTTTTTTCAATGATAGCAAAATGATTGCAAATACTGCAGCTTTTTTTGAAACCCCGGATGCAACCCTTTTTTCTACAAGTCTGTCCTTTCAATAATGCAAAAAGACGCCTATCTGTTCGGATAAGCGCCTTATTATTGCAGGATTTACTTCATCGCTTCTGCGACCGCAACAGCCACTGCGACCGTCGCGCCGACCATGGGATTGTTGCCCAAAAATTTTACTAAAATTTAACGTATTTCAGCGTATCTTATCGTATCTCATTGCACAACATTTAGCTGCCACTTTTTGTACTTTTAACCGAATGTCGCTCAGCGAAACTCAGCGTATCTCAACGTCGCTCCTTGGACGATGGCAAAAAGATAGCGTGCTATCCGTGCTATCAGACCTGATAGCACGTCGGGAAATCAGCTTTTCCTTCCAGATCATTCTGGCTTTTCATACCCTGACTCAGTTTACACACCCGAGCTATTCCTCACGCTCATTCTTTGTTCATGCCGCAGCTCCTGAAAAACTTACCCCCCTTCACACCGCCGACCGTCATATAATTAAAATATGGTCGAATAATTAAATGGTGCGGGAATAATTAAACTGTGCGGCAAATCGTTAAAAGGTGCAATCTTGCATACTGGAGTTGCCTGACTGTGTTGACTTCTTTTTGAAGAACAACATTCGCCCTGTCGAAGAATTTGTTGACGGTAATACGGAATACAGGAATTTGCTTCGTCTTGTGGGGAACAACCGCGAAAAACTCGAGGCAACTCTATCGCCCGAGCAAGCTGAACTGTTCGAGACATTCTACACCGTAGTAAGCGAAATGAACTCCACAGCGGAGGTCCAAGCGTTCTCCTACGGCTTTCGGCTTGGCATCCGGCTGATGATCGAATCCGTCAAAGATCCTTCAAACAGCGACTTTTAATATTATAGTAACTGCCCCCACTTTCGAGTGAGGGCAGTCTTTCTATTCGTAATATGGCAGAACAACACGGCAGAGCTTTTTACCCTGCTGTGCAACATCCTATTCTATACAGGAACGATCAATAATCAGCTTGTACGTTTCATCTGCGCTTTCAAGGTAAGAGAGCGCCATTCCCGCAATGCTGAAAAACTTGACTGTGAACTGCTTGTTTATGTTCATAGACAAATTTATCGAGTACGACTCCATACCAAACGCTTTTGAAAACAGCGTTCTTTTCAAAACGACAGAACCTATAAACCGGTAGTTCAGTGTCCGATATTTCAAGTGAAACAAACCGCCTGTTAATAAAATGCGCTTGTCCGTGATGTAATACGCTTTTTTTGCGTACATTCTCTTTTGTGCAAGATAATTCAAAAGCGAAATCGTTACCGCGAGAAGAAGCCCCAGACCGTAGAGCCATATTCCCGAAAAGGGCAGACTTTTCACTATCGAATGGGCAACGTTTACCGTGAGCAAAACTGCAAATACCGAGCAAAGCAATATCGTCGGTATCCGTACACGATAGAAGAAAAATGCTTTCTTTTCGGGAATCAACAGTTTAAGAACCGTTTCGTTCTCTGTTAACGCGGTTTCCCTCGCTTCTTTGTCAAATACAAAATCCATTTTTACCTCCGTTTTTCTATCAAAGTGAGCGGTATCTGCTCGATCTCGTAACTGCTGTCCGGGTGACAAATGATCAGCGTGCCGCCGCGCTGCTTCGTATCGCGCGCGATGCCGGGCATAACGAGATAGTCGATGCTCATTCCGTAAGTCAGCCGGATCCCCTGGTATTCCAGCGACATATTGTTATAGTGGTCATGACCGCAGAACATCGCCGTCGTACTGCCGAGCTCCTTCGCAACGTCGAAAAAGGCGCTTGGATAATCGGAGCAGCAGATCTTATTGATCATCTTTTCGTCGTTTGAACCGAAGAAATACGTTACTTCGTCGCTCCCCGCCTCGTACAGCTCATACGCCGTGCGGTATTGCTGAAGCGGGATGTGGAAGAACGCGAGAGACGAAACGGTCTTTCCTTCCTCGGCATTGAGTCGCGTAACGTTATCTTTATACCAGTCGACCTGATCGTCGTGAATGAAATCGTACTTGTTCAGTCCGTCGCCCGTATATGCGTTTGAATCGACGAGAAAAAGCGCCTGATTCAGTGTCCCGTCGCTGTTTCTCACCTCGATAAGTTGATTGTTCCGACCCCAGACGTCCGGCTGTGAATACGGATAGAGCAGGTTTTTCGAAGTGTCCCACGAAAGCGACTGATACAGCTCGTTCAACCCGGTCTGATCAGTGATCGACATCGTCTCGGTGTCGTGGTTACCGTAGGTGAACGCCCACGGTATCCCGACGTTTCGCATAAACGCTGCGAACTGTTGTACAGGAGCGGAGTTGTTGAACGAGAAAGACATCACTCCCATCGGGAAGCAAAGATCGCCAGTAACTATGACAAGATCGGGCTTCGTGTATTCGATCAGCCGATAGCACGCTTTCAACGCTTTGAGGTCTTTGTCGTATGAAAGCAGACTGCCGCCGAGGTGGATATCTGTGAGTTGAAGTATCCTGAAATCCGAATCGTCGTCGTTTGTAATCGTATATACTCCGCTTTCGGGGTTATATTCGATCATATTATTCGACTCTGAAAGGTTTGCGACGGAATTGATATACGGCTGCGTCAACCAAACGTTCCTCGACATCAGCGTATAGCCGCCCGCAACAATTGCGAAAACAAGAATTACGGCGACGACGGGCTTAACGAATCTCTGTTTCAGATAGCAGAACTTTTTCAGGCGCAGTACGTTGAATGCGAGTATAACAAGAACGTAAACGACAAAGAACACGACGGATATATCTTTCGCAAGCAAATATTCAAACGCAAAATACAGTCCAAAAGCCACCGCCCAGTACACAGCGGAAAGGATAAGCGTCCGGCGAAATTCCTTCTTGAATCTCGGCTGTTTTTCATAATCGACGTTTATTGTCAGCCAGCGAATGATGAGTAAATTTTTGATAAAGAAGAATACGACGAACGCGACGATACGAAGATCGCCCGCAAGATGCTCCGCTATCTCGTATGCTTTGGAGTTGACGCTCAGAGATACGATGTCAAAAGCGGCTACGAAGAACTCAAGGAAGAGGATCATCAACCAGTTTATACTCTTCCTTGCGTAGCGGTCGAAAAGTTTCTCCGTCTTTTCATATCCATCTACTGAACAGTTGCTTACGGAAGATGTTCTGCTCCTGAATCTGACGGCAAAAAACACACCGAGTGCGAGCAAAACGACATTGATAACGATGATAGGTATCATATATGTGCTCGAATAAAGCACCGCTGTCGGAATATAAAAAACCGATACCGTCAGCAACGCAACCGTGATCCATATCCATTTCCGACGTTTGTTGAATCGAGCACGAAAATCGTCAAATGTCTCGAGCGTCTTACTTTCTCGCCACTCGTCGGCTTTAATACGGTCTATCCCTGCGGCTTCGAGAAGCGATTCAAGGTTTGGATACTTCGCAACTAAATTTTTGAAAGCCTCGGTTTCGCTTTCTTCCTTCATTGCGGTGTAAACCGGATCGAGCGCTTCAATTATTGCTCTTTTCGCTTCAACAACTTCCCGCGAATAACGGATCGGCTCAAAGAAAGATTCAACGTAATTACAGACGGCAATGTCTATAGTGTGCTTTGTTTTTCGTTTAAACAAACCCATAACAGTAAACCTCATTTTATTAGTATCCTCATTTGCACCATTAATTTTTATATTTATCCAAGTATAGTGGTAACGTCAGTATAATGGTGTAAAATGAAGGAGGGATGAGCCAAAGGTTCAACCTTTAGGTATAATGTAAGTGACCAAACCAACATAATACCGAGGAGGAAGAACGAATGGCTCAACTCAATATTACACTAGATGTGCAATCCTCCTATTTCCACTCTTTTTTCAATATCGCATACTGCATAGTGTTCTCATAATGCGGTGTCCCATCAGGGTTGTCGACGAAGGAGACGAATTCCATGAACAATCCCTCCCTGCGCATACCGAGCTTTTCGCAAAGCCGCTGGCTGGGCAAGTTGTAATCCTCGGTATAAGCATAAATACGTCTCGCGCCTTTTTCTCGGAATAGATAATCGAAATAAGCATGGGCAGCCTCATAGGCATAACCATTGCCGGTATAATTCAGATTCAGCATCCAGCAGGGGCTAAATGTGTCCATCTTCTCGTCTTCCGGATCGGTTCCTTCCGGATGAGCGAAGATCTCACCGATCACCTTTCCGGTCTTCTTCAGTACAATGGCAAGGTATAGTTCGTCACCTTGCCGTTGCTTTATTTCTTTTTTGGCGGCTTCCGGTGACTCAAGCTTCATGCAGGCAAAGCAGTGAACAGCCGGTTCATGCAAATATTCAAATACGTCTTCCGCGTCAGCTTCCGTGAAAGGTCTGAGGATAAGCCGCTCTGTTTCAATCGTCATTTGATTCCACCTCCGCCTGCATGCCCATCTTCTCGATCAGGTCATGGAAGCTTTTATCATGTTGGGCCTGTGAGACGGCACCCCGTTCCAGAAACATATCGAGCATTTTCTTCTGGCGGAGGAACAGCAATCTGTTCTTCTCCTCATGGGTGAGTGAGGACCAGTCCTTGTTTTCGACATTTACATCCACGTTGCTTTATTTCCTCTACTTGAAATGTTCTTCCACAACCGCGTTCAGCTGCGCCGAGATTTCTGAGAAGTCCCGGTTCAGATCAAGCGTTCGGACACTGATCTTGTTGCCGCTCATCTGATAGCTGTTGTCCGGCTGGATGGCCTCATCCGTTGCCGCATACAAGAGCATGTCATATAGCAACATCCTCCCCGAGCATTGATTCTGTTCTTAGTATAACACACCTGCATGTAACCGACAAGATATCATTGCCGGGTCCTGGACCGTTCGTATTTCGTTCCAATCGACTGTGTGTTACAACGATCTATCAATAGTGAAAAGACGTTGCCGACTGCCCTGAAAGCCGGTAACGCCTTCGTAAGAGGTAAGGAGAGATTACCCATTTGCCTCCCGGTTCATATTATAGCTGCGGAGATGGGAAAAGTCAATGGAAGCAATTACATACACCTCATTTAGGTTCGATTGTTACAGCAAAAAACATATTTGGGTTAGAGGAGGCAAGATCTCGCCTCTGCTTCTTGCGCTTCTTACCGCTTCCGCGACGGTGGCGGGGTTGATTATTTCGTAAGCCTCCCTTATTTCGACGCGCTCACAGTCCTTGACTTCATTTATTATCTCCGCTGACTCTCCGTCTTTGAAATTCAGTGCCTTGCACTCTGTATGCCGGATCGCGGGCGTCAGCTGTATACCGCACTCCTGACGCTGCGGAACGATTACGGCTGAGTCCGCATCCACAGGCGTCAAGCAGCCCGTGATCCTGTCCGCGAAGCGATAATCCGTTTCAGATGAACCTATGTTATCGGACAGAAACAGCAGCGTATCGCGGCTTTCTGTCTTTATAAGCGTAAAGCCCAAGCCGCTTTCGTCTTTCCAGTAGCTGCCGGTATCTTTAGCGGAGAGATTATGAGCAGGTGCGGTCACCCTGATCAGGCAGGGCTGGCCGTGGTTGCCGCCAATGTCCTCGCCGTTTATGACCAATGGCGGGCATTCATCCGTTGAAAAGGCGAGCACCCTGTCGGCATGCCAGATATCGGTCTGCTCCTTGTCGCAAAGCGCGGCAAGCCTGAAATCAACGGGCGAGTTTTGCCCCGGCACGGATTCGAGCCCGCGCATGATCTGCAATAGATTGTATCTTTCCGAAAACACCGTGCGCACCGCGAGGTCGGTGCCATTCTTTGCCACATCCATCATCTTTCACCGCCAAGAAAGGTCAAGACCAGATCCCACGCGGGCAACTCCCCCCTTTAAAAGTACTCAAACATGCCTCCTCTTAAATGAACGGTTTGATAGTCTATTACCTGTCATGTGGCTCAAATTTTCGTTTACATTCACAATAAATCCATTAGTCCTTCCGCGATTCTTTGTGCTGCCAGTTGAATTGGCTTCGATCGATGCTGCGGAATCAAGCGTCCATTTTATCACGCAACACCTGGGCCCTGTTCAGCAGCTTTGTCAGGATCGCGTCCCTTTTGCTGTCCGGGGCGGTCAGGCTTTGATGATGGGCTTCCAGCACACAGTCGCCCGAATAGCCGATCTGCTTAAGTGTTTCCGTGAGTACATCCCAATCCACAGTTCCGTCACCGGGAATCAGATGCTCGTCCTTCGCATCACCGTGGTTGTCCTGTATATGCAGGGAGGCGGGAACGACGGCACATTCTTTAAGAACTTCGGAGCGAAAGCCGAAACAGTTTGCGTGACCTGTGTCATAGCACCATCCGAACCACTCCGAGCCAACCTGTCGCACCAGTTCGGCTATGACCCGCGGATCGCGGGACGGTCCCCAGAGAAGGTTTTCAGAGAGGATCATGACCCTGCACGACCTGGCTTTCCTGAGCCAGGGCGCGATCGCCGCTTTGTTGGTCTCGATAAACTCTGCGGGATCGTCGAAGTAACGGCCATGATTCCCGCATACGGGATGCAGCACCATATACCGTGCCCCCAAAGCGGATGCTGTTTCAAGAGCCCTTTTAATGATCGGGTGATCTCCTGCCTCCGACGGCGCGTGGCTGTGGGTATACGGGATGCCTGTCTTTTCGGCACGTTCCCTCAGCGCGTTTGCCCAGCGTATACAGTCATCTCCCATGAACGGAGAGTCGGGCGCTTCCTGCCAGTAATCCAGCGCAATGTCCTGTGCTTCGAAGCCGAGGCGCTTCAGCCTGTCCATGGCCTCTTCCGCCGGATATCCTGGTTCAAAGACGGAAGTCGTGGTAACGATACGTTTTTTATTCATAGTGTTATTTCCACATTAGTTCTCTTTAGCCAACTCGTTATTCGTAGTCTTCAACGCGCCATTCATCCTGCCACTTGATCTCGACAGTACCGTACGGGTGGCCGCGGTCTGGTTCGTGGAAAACGAGCGGCAGCCACACGTAATCGGCAAGATACATGCGTTTGACAATTTGGGGCATGACTCTGTTCTTAGTATAGCACACCTGCACTTAACCGACAAGACAACTCTGCCGGTCTGGGAACCGCTAATCGTTGATTATAATAACCAATGGTTATAAATTCAGAAAAAAGCGTTACCGATGACCCTGCTTGCAATCGGTAACGCCTCGTGATCAGAGGACTGGAAAAGAGAGTAAAGCCAGCCTCTTAAGTTTCATTATAGCGACGTGGATGGAGAAAGTCAAGAATCAAGAACCTTGAGCATACGCCGGATGTCAGATC
>JAEEGL017143467.1_pt1 | contig 31617 bp, 33 predicted proteins | sample 9134231 | NCBI WGS metagenome assembly JAEEGL01 (sample SAMN16246548, study PRJNA631951) | gut metagenome | biome: gut microbiome; feature: rumen; material: fiber-attached | host: Bos | place: Iran: Karaj | collected 2018-10 | reverse complement strand
ATTAAACATCTCTATAAAACTTCCCTTGTCCAGAGAGTCTCTAAGAATCAAGGTGATCTCATCTGGAGAATTGTAGAGAATATCTTGCGCTTTAACCGGAACACCGAACCCCATACTATTGATCTTATCAACCATCTTCATACGAATACCTGCAGGATATTTTGCGTAGTGGATGACTAGTGCCTTCAGCAAGAGCGGATCAAATTCTTCCTGCATCATATAGGAAAGATCGGAAACAATCCTTGTTACAGCCGGTGTAGAAAAGCTAGTTCCACAGAGCCGTATATCATCATCTTCCAGACTAAAAGTTTTCATACCATGATCAACTCTCTTGCCGTCATGCATTCCAGAGTTCCCTCCATAGAACACAAGCTCTGGCTTAATGATACTTGCAGGTCCCGGCCCAACACGAGTGAACGGTGAGGGCATATTTGCATCCGCATAGTCATATTCTTCTTTAGTCTGAGCGATAGATCCTACTGTCAACGCTCTTATAGAATCTGCTGATTTGCTAATCCTCTGTTTTGGCTGACCTTTCTCAAAGTTACGACAATTACCTGCAGATTTAATTATCAGGACATTATTCTCATCTTGAATGTTGTCCAGCGCCATTCCAAATTCTGAAAAGCTATCAAGATCGCTTTCATCTTTCTCACCCAAGGACATATTCCATATTTTTATTTGTGGGTTACGTTCAACAGCTTCTCTTACATTTTCAACAAGATCTTCAGGATAAATATCCTGTTTGGGATAAACCAATGCGCTGAACAAGTTTACTCCACCAGTACTGCAAATATCTGTTCCATTCAAATCGTCTGAATACTCTATAATGCCGGCCACGAATGTTCCGTGGCTTCTGTCAGCATACTCTTCCGGATAATTCGTATGCTCATTTTCAAGCAGCCATGGAGATAAATGCCCGATTGGCGCGATTCCAGTATCTAAAACACCTACCACCGGGTATTCCTCTCCATCTTCCGGATACCTTACAAGAACCATTTCCTCGTCTGAGAGCGCATCAAGCGTAACTACGACCAACGATGACTTTTCTACGGTATATAAGCCTTCAAAAACCTCCAGTTTCTTATATTGATCTACTGAAGCGACAGTTAAACGATAGATATACATATCTGCTGTAAAACGAATTTTCTTCACTATCTGAATTCCGTTCCCCTCGCAGAATTGTTCAAAAAGAATACGGACCAGATTGTTGCGGTCAAAGTCATTATAATCAAACAACCTTGCCCTATACTCCGTATGGCCTTCCTCATACTCGTCCATAATTGGCCGGAAAACTTCCATCCCAGACAAGGATGATGTTAACGTCGCCATTTCTTCCTTTTGTATAGCTGCCTCTAGGTTATCCAGAACTACTTCGCTGGAAAGAACAGAAAGGATCTGTCTGTCACCAAAGATGCCGATCACATTATCGTTTCCATCACTTTCAAGGATATTGACAACGCGTCCCCTATGGGATTTTGCTATAGCACTCTCTTTCAAACTCGTTGCCATAATCACCGGCAAAGTTCTCTGTTTTGCAAACTCCTCACGAAAATCAGAGCGTACTTCGTGCAGGTCATCTGTTAGCACTGCGGCATGGTTCCTTAGCTCCTCGCCGTGAAGTACAAAACCTGGTTCGCGATTGTCGCCACCACCCTCAGTACTTCTGTCATCGTAATCTTTTCTCTTTTCAAAAATTTTTATGGGAAGATATTTTTCACTCACTTGCTTTCACCCTTTCCGCAAATTGATCAGTCTTCCGTCTGGAAAAGCCAGTATACGCTGCCACACGTTTTTTCGGAACACCACATCCCAACATGAAAATCGCCATATCTTCTTTCGAATAATCTCCATGTGTCTTAAATAGAAATACTTCCGCTATTATGGTCTCCATTTCCATTTCGACATTTTTACTTAGAATTGCCTTCTTCGAAAGATTGTTGTTTATTTTCTTGATGTCTGAATACGATAGCCCCTGCATGCATTCATAAACTTTTTTCCATTGGTTTTCCTTAATTTGCAATGTATTTACAAACTCAGGAAGTTGCTGCATCATCTGTTTGATCTCTGGAATACCTGGTCGCGGCATTTCAATAACCGTTTGGAACCTCCTCCATATAGCATTATCTAATAACTCCTGATGATTAGTCGCCGCAACTAATATCCCCTCACTGCTGTACTCATCAATATTTTGCAGCAAACTGTTTACAACTCTTTTTAGTTCCCCTAATTCGTGTTGATCATCCCTTGCTTTTGCAATAGCATCAAATTCATCAAGGAAAAGAACGCATGGCTGTCGTTTAGCGTACTCAAAGATTTTATGGATATTCTTCGCCGTCGCCCCAAGCAATGAAGAAATAAGTGTATCGAGTCTTGCTGTTACTAAAGGCAGTTGCATCTGTGAAGCAATGTACGAAGCAGCTGTAGTCTTTCCGCAGCCCGGATATCCATAAAGAAGAAGTGACTGGGCAAAATCGAGTCCCATGTCATCCATTATTTTTTTATGTTGGATCGTATCCATGAAGTCCTGCAGTTTGAGCTGGACCGGTTCTGAAAGAATCAGACTTTCGGCTTGCGGATCATAGTCAATATCAACAATATTCATTCGGCTTTCTTGATCAACAGGAACAGGAACCAAAGAATCCATCACAGCTTGACCAGTTCCCTTACGTTCCAGTATGTTTACAATACGTGTGCTTCCGCGCTTCTCCCCATCCTCATCCATCTTTTTTGCAAGAAGCATGGCGAAACTCCTGACTTTTTCTTTATCACGTTCAAGCCCAGCTTCTATTATTTTTCCAATTTCAGCATAATACATGCCTATCATCTCCTTTCGGACATACTCATGCCCGTACATTATACAATGGATCCGTACATTTTTCAATGTTAAGTGGGCATTTTTTATATTTTTTGAGCATTTTATTTTATATATGAGCATTTTATTTGTGCGCACGTACATTTTCCGTTTAAACGCTACATTTCAATCACTCTATTAGTTGGATTAGCAAACTGGCAAGCAGGGCATTTGTCGGACAAACGTCCTTCTCATGCCAATTTCCTTCCGCCCCTGGCTTCAGGAAATTGCTTGTTGGGGAACTCCCCAATCCCCTTGAGATTGCCAACTTCGTTGTCAGGCTGCGCTGCCGTTCCAGCAGCTTTACAGTCATCGTGCTCACACGGAAAACAGAAAAAGCCGCTGCAGGACATCAGTAAAAACCGACATCCTGCAGCGGCATTGATTTACCCGATTTCTGCACCCGCAACCTTCGCACTCTTACCGACCGGCGGCCTTGCCTGCATTGCTTCCTTCTTCTTTTCCGCCAACTCCTTCAATACGGAGAACGGCTTTATTTCCGTGATCCCCTGTCCTTCAAATCTCTCCGGATGCAGGATCTTTTCAACTCTGTCAGAGACAGCCGGGTCATCAAAGACCACACCTTCCAGCCATTCCTTCGCTTCATCCCAGCCTTCCATCTGCATCACCGCTCCGCCCTCTGAAAAGAACCGCAGATTGTCATCCGTACTTTCCATCTGATCGAAGGAGTATCCGGCAGCCTCCATTGCTTTCAGAATGGCCTCCTTCTCCTGCTCCGAAAAAATGATGGGATCCTCATCGTTCACGAAAAGCAGATATTCCTCCGGGATACCTTCCCGTGTGCCATCGAATTCATAATCCCAGCTGGAATTGTCATCACGAACATATCCGGCGTCGCTGTATGTCCCTCCCTCTTCCAGGCGGACATCCCGGCCGAAGGCTTCATAGTCGATATATCTGGCCAGGGCTCCCATGCTCTTCGTATCATAGATGCCGGCTTCCTCGACGTAATAGTAGCCAAGATCCGAATCATCATGGACATCCGGAATGATCTCGAATCGATCAAGATTATAGGTGAGATTGATCAGGCCGGTGATCCCGCCCTCCGGCAGCCCGACGCCGGATTCCAATACTGCCTTATACTTCTCCAGATCATATCTGTCCAGTTTTTCCAGCCGGGCACCGAGATAATTGATCGCTTCCAGGCTGCTGTATTCCCCTAGCTCCTCTGTGATTCCGTAAAGATCCGAGTCATAGTCTGCGATGAAAATCTCTTCGTAGGGATTGCCGAAATCATCTGCATGGCCGATCCCGATCCGGTCATAAACCTGCCTCAGTTCCTCCGGCGTTGTCGGGAAGGAAACCCATTCCCCCACAAGCTCTCCTTCGTTATATTTTCCGAGATTCGTGACGAATGCTTTCAGTTCAAAATCGTTCATTCTGTTGTCCTTTCATCCTCTTATTTCTGTTTTTCCTCGCTTCTGTGGCGGGCTTCTTCAAGCTCCGTCCTGTGTTCCTCGCCATAGAACATTTCCACATTCTTCTGAGCCCGCAGCATCTCCTGCATCAGCTGTCTCGCCTCCCGGTACTCACGGTAATCCGCCTTCTTCCGGTTAAGCACCTGTGCATACTCTGCCCGGAGTTCCTTTATCGTCGGCACCTTCCCGCCGGCAGCATCAAAGGCATCCTTCGCAGCCTTATGCAGTGTGATCTCCGCACGATGCTCTTCATAGAAAGCCTTGCTGTACCCTGACTTTCGGTATGCCGCATAAACATCTTTTGTCATCGCGTAATTCTGGATATGCTTCTGCATTGCCAGATTCTCCGACAGCCGGGCCTCCGCAGCTTTGATCGCATCATTAAGCTCATGAAAATGCGTGACCGCCGCATTCGTCTTTCGGTAAAGATCTTCAAAGTTTTCAATATGGTGCTCCCGCATGAAAAGCCAGGTTTCCGAGATCTGCTTCAGGTTGTAAACCTTAGCCCATCGCTCATAGCCGACACCCTTCCCCTGGATCTTCTCCTGGATATCGATCAACAGATTGAACTGCGGTTTCGGATGAACCTGAGAGCTTACACTTCTGGCAACACGTTTTGCCTTTCCGCTGATGACATCCCGAATCTCCGCTTCGGAATATCCCTCTCCCAGAGAATTCAGCCGTATAAAACGTTTCTGATTTCTGCCTCTTACCGAGAGATTCTTCCCCGGCTTGATTTCATATCCGGCCTCCGCCAGCATGCTCAGAAATCCAGCATAGCTTTCCGGCTTCCGCTGAAGGATCCGGTCGATGTCATCCCGCAGGCCGTCACGCAGCCGGGGATGTTTCGGATATACAGTTCGCTTCGTTCTCTCCCGATATGGCTTCGGCTCGATTACAGACAATCCGTGTTCCAGACAGATCCGGTCGCTGATACGCTGCAGGGCAACGCCGGATTTGTGGAAGTCCCGGAATTTTCTCCGGCAGTCCAGAGCTGTGGAATTGAAAATGATGTGGTTGTGTATATGGGACCGGTCCGTATGCGTCGCTACGATAAAAGCATGCTTTCCCTTCGTGAAGGCGAGCGCCAGTTCATAGCCGCTCCGGTTTGCCTCCTCTGCTGTAACCTCTCCTGGCTTAAAGGATTGGCGGATCTGATATGCGATCACATCACCGCGCCTCTCCCGGCCCGTGTACTGCAGGTACTGGCGTTTTGAGAGAAGGAACTCTTCATCACAGGTCATCGGATCGCATTCATAGGCAGTGACCAGATCTCCCTTTTCGGTCTTCTCCGGATTCTGCGCATAGTCGGTCCTGGCCTCCAGGCACTGCGCCAGGGTTTTCCCTTTATTGATATGCATTGCGATCAGCCGCGTCGCCGCCATGCGTTCCTCCTCCCCCAAAAGAAAAGACGCTGCAGATCATCTCCACAGCGTCCATGTTCATATTCCGTTTCTGTTTTTTATGACCGGAGGAATCCTCCCAGTCTGTCTCCGATGCTCTCCAGCTCGACCTCGATAAATCCCGCTCCGAATATTGCCGCCAGGCATATGGCTTCGATCAGGCCAAGCAGGAAGGTCTGGCTCCACAGCTGCTTTACGACCGTATACACGCCGCAGCAAAAGACAAACAGCATAAACGGTCCCAACACAAAGCAGGACAGCTTCGCCGCAATATTGATCAGCAGGCAAAGCAGCCTCAGTACCGCGAGCAGCGGAACAGCCAATACTTTCGCAATCGCCCTGAGCAGCTTCATGATATCTGCACCTCTCTTTCTGCTTTCATTCTAATCGCCGCAGCTGTCCGGAACAACGATGTCAATCCTAACCGAAAATGGCAGCCTCCCGGTTATCGGATGCTGGACAGACGCGCAAGCAGTTCCTTGCCGATCTTCCAGAATTCATCGAAGGCTGTCTGCAGATCCCGGATGTCCTCCTCATACACGGTCCCGCTCTGATTGGCCTTCTTTGCATACTGGTTCAGATTGTTGCTGCAGCGCCTCAGAAGGGAAACGAGCTCCTTCACATCGCTCAGATCCAGATTCACGCAGTAGCCGTCCAACGCCATCTTTCTGGAATAAGCGCTGACATTGCCGGTGCCGAGCTCCGCCATTTTTGCCTGCAGACGCTCATATTCCGCCGGTGACACGCGGAACGTGACTTTTATACTGCGATTCTCTCTCATAATCTGTTGAATTCGACATCGGACATGCGCTCCAGTTTTTCAAGCAGCCGGTCAGTCAGATCCGTCAGTTCCTCTTCCCCCGGCTGCAGATGCTGCCGCATCTCTTTCAGAGAACTGATCAGTCCGCTTCTTGTTCCGTCTCCGTACAGCAGCACCATCATCTTTTCGTCTTTTGTAAGCTTCATCCGATATTCCTTTCCTCCGGTCTGCGGATTCTGGCCGGACTATCGATCTGCGGGGGTTCTACCTTCAGCTGTTCCAGCACAGAGGGGCGTTTTTCCTCCGCCTCCTTCACCCTGTCTGCCCTGCCGTTATTGATAATGCCATCGATCATTCCGTAATCATCTTCCAGGGCCATCTCGGCATTTTTCAGATTATTCTCCGGCTTCAGAAACTCCGGAAGCTCCTTAAAACCGACCGAATCCACGTAGTGACAGGATACAATGCCGTTCTGCCTGAGAGCCACGATGTCACTGACCGAAAGGCTGTGGCCCCTGAAATCCGCCGGGTGGTCGATGTTGAACTTCGCATACATCTCTTCCAGCATCGTTCCCAGATCCTTATAGGGAAGAAGCGGCGCTGTATAGACCACCTCATAGTGATCGATGTTGGGCTGCTTCCCCTGCCGGGCCAGGCCGTTTAAGGATTCAAACCGCTCGTAGGCCGTTACCTCCGGCTGATCATAACTGAGCTGCAGGATAGCGAACGTATCTGTCTCACTGGTCAGGAATGCCTCCATACGTTCCTCACTGCTTCCGATTCCGTTGATCTCATCCCATTTCTGAATTTTCATGTTCTTCTCCTTCCGTCTGAAATAATGTTCCGCCTGCCGCGGCATCCTGTATCTGCTGCTGCCTCCGCGCCTCGTTATAGGGAGGGCGGATATTGATGCACCGCTTCGGGACCTCATATGTCACGGAACGGTGGCCCCCTTTTTCCTTCAGGACAAACTGCCTCGGATACTTCTTTGCAAGCTCCGCCAGCTTGTTTTTGATCCGCGAATCGTGGGTGTAAACACTGGCCGTATCCAGCTCGTTATCCCAGAGGATGATCGTTTCCTGCTCCGCCAGTGTCAGATGCCCGCGCTTCACGATCTGCCTCCCTTTCCAAACTCCATCCGGAAGGATGCCCTGCCGTCCTCTCCTGCCTCCAGGATCAGTGTCGTGTCATAGCTCTTTCCGGATTTCTTTGATTTGCAGCCAGTCAGATGTACCTTTCCGGAGGAAAGCAGTTTCTCTGCCGTGTCCTTCGTAAGCTTCTTTCCGATTGCATTGAAAAATGCGTTCTCCTTCCAGAGCGCAAAGCGGCAGTCCCGGTTCTCGCAGAACCAGCCCTTCTTCCTCTCCACGACCTCTTTCCCGCAGTGCGGGCAGATGCCGACGACAGTTCTGGCCGGGAGCAGCACATCCGCCTCCTTCACGATTTCATAGGTTCCAATGAGAGAAGCGATCATATCCGTGATCTCCCTCATAAAGCTGTCCGCCGAATACTCACCTTTTTCTATGCGGAGAAGCTTTTCTTCCCAATCGGCTGTCATGGAAGGCGATTGGATCTGCTCCGGCATGACGGTGATCAGTGCCGTGCCCTTTGTTGTGGCGCACAGATACTTGGTCTTCTTGTCCCCGCGCCGCTCAATGAATCCCTTCTGCACCAGCTTTTCAATGATTCCTGCTCGGGTAGCCGGGGTACCGATGCCCTTGCGCTCGGCTTCCTCCGGCATCTCATCAGCGCTGGCAGCCTCCATCGCCTGTAACAGGGTATCTTCCGTAAAATGCCGCGGTGCTGTACTTTTCCCTTCTTTGATCTCCGATTTGCGGACATCCAGCATATCTCCATTCCTGAGTTCCGGCAGCTCTTTCGGTTCCGCATCTTCTTTCTGTCTGCTCCTGACAGGCCGAACCTTAGCCTCGATTTCTTTCCAGCCGGGTTGCAGGATCGTTTTTCCTTTCGCGGTAAATTCCTCTCCTCCGCAGGTAAATACAGCCGTGGTCTCCGCATATCTGTGCGATTTCCCGACTGCAGAGAGCAGCCTTGCGGCGATCAGCCTCAGAATCGCCTGTTCTCCCGAAGGAAGGCCGGACAGATCTGACTGCGGCATGGATCTCGTCGGAATGATTGCATGATGATCGGAAACCCTGCTGCTGTCGATGACCTGTGCCGTATTGACCGGGACCGCGCATCTGACGCCGTAAATATCAGCCACAGCTTTCACAAGCGCCGGAACCATCCCGGCCATATCGTCCGTCAGATACCGGCTGTCCGTTCTGGGATAGGTGACCAGCTTCTTTTCGTACAGGTTCTGGGTATAATCAAGAGTCTGCTGTGCCGTGAACCCAAGCACCCGGTTGGCATCTCTCTGCAGGCTTGTCAGATCATAAAGAGCCGGTGCCTTCTCCGTTTTCTCTTTACGGTCAATCTTCTGCACATTTGCCCTGCCGTCTGCCCGGCACTTCGCGAGCAGGGACTCTGCATCCCCTTTATCCTTGAATTTCCTGCTTCCTGCGGTTACGCCGTCCATCTGGAGCTGTACCGTGAAAAACGGCTCTGGCTTGAAGGCCGCGATCGCCGCGTCACGCATCACCACCATCGCCAGTGTCGGCGTCATGACCCGTCCCACAGCCAGCGTCTGTCCGTACAGGCATGAAAAAAGCCGGGTGGCGTTCATCCCGACGATCCAGTCGGCACGCTCCCGGCAAAGGGCCGCTTCATACAGGGAATCATATTCCGAGGAAGGACGAAGGTTCGCAAATCCGTCCCGGATCGCGCTGTCTTCCATTGAAGAGATCCACAATCGGTGAAACGGCTTTTTACAGCCACACATATGATAGACGAGCCGGTAGATCAGCTCTCCCTCCCGTCCGGAGTCCGTGCATTCCGCGATAGACTCCACATCGCTCCGGTTCATCAGCTGCTTCACGATGGCGAACTGCTTCCGTGTCCCCGGCGAGACCTCATACTTCCATTTTCCCGGGAAGATCGGCAGGTCCTCATACCGCCATTTGCTGTATTTCTCATCGTAGCTTTCCGGCTCCGCCAGCTCCACCAAATGACCGACGCACCAGCTGACCAGCCAGCCGTTTCCCTCCAGATACCCGTCATGCCTTTTTGTCGCTCCCAATACTTTCGCGATCGCCAGTGCGACCGACGGTTTTTCCGCCAACGCCAACCTGTAACTCACCCGCATCACTCCTTTCTTTGCTCTGCCAATAAAAAATCAGCCTCACGCCGGAACGCAAGACTGATATGTATCGTATGTATTCTGATTTTAATCTTCCTGGAGATTTTGCTTCATTGCTTCAAACAGCTTATCGACGAAGACTGGCTTTGCTGTGAACCCGTTCATGCCGGCCTCCATCGCGGCAACCCTGTCTTCTTCCTGGACCTTAGTCGATATTGCAATAATGGGGATCGCTGCTTTCTTTTCGTCCTCAAGAGCCCGGATCCGTTTTGTGGTTTCGATGCCGTCCATTCTCGGCATCTTGAACTCCATTAGAATCATATCATAGTAATCCGCCGGTTGGGCGATGACCTTTTCCAGGCAGTCCTGTCCATCCACCGCAAACTCCGTTACCGCTCCGGTCTGCCGAAGCATTTCCCTGGCGATCTCACGGTTTATTTCCATACCTTCCGCAACCAGGATCCTTTTCCCGGAGAAATCATACGGATCAAGATATTTGTTATGAAACAGCGAAAGCTCCTGAAGATGCTTCTCCAGTTTCCCCAAATGCTCAAAAGATGTGCTGCCGTCTTCGCCATGAATTCGGTTCATAACCTGTGAAATACTGTCGATCGTTTTCAGAAGGTATTCGCCGGATATCCGTATGCTCTGCAGGTATCGAAGAACCAGTTCTTTGTCTTCATAATGGTTCGCAGCCATATCTGCACAGCCCAAAATAATATGAAGCGGCGTGCGGACTTCCGGGGACATCTCTAAGATCCGCATCAGTCTCGACGGCTGTCCCTCGTCAAGGCATTCCTTCAGGAGATCGTTCACGTTTACCCCCAGTATATCGGCCAGCTTCGGAAACAGGGCCATATCCGGGTAAGAAAGATCGCGCTCCCATTTTGAAACGGCTTTATCGGTGACATGCAGCTGGTCAGCCAGCTGCACCTGTGTCATATGATTTTGTGTCCGAAGGAAGCGGATGTAAGACCCGAGTGTAGATTGTTTCAACTGCATACACCTCCAAAACCATAACATATCACAGGGCAGACAGCGCAGCAATCTACTGTTGGTTTACATGATTTTAGTAGCCCCAGGTCATCAGGTGCCACTCTCCGCCATCGGTTCTGGCAAGCCACCATTCCCAGTTCATATACTCTTCATCGGTCTCCCAGGCTCCCTCCGGTTCCGCCGGGGAGTGAAAATTACTCTTAAACTGGATGCACTGTACGAAATTTGGCTCCAATCCCTGGCCTTCCGCCAGTTCATTCATCCACTTTACGTTGTCCTCATTACACTGGTCATCAGAAGTGTACCAAAGCTGATGATGTTCGCAGCCGCTCCAACCGGCAAACTCCTGTTGAATTATTTCCGCAGCTTCCTGCCTCTCCTCACTGGAAAAGAACTTTGATGTCCCGAGTTCAACCAAAGGATCGTATTCTCTGTCAGTGATCGTAAAAATCGCAGAAGCGTCATGCGTTTCATCGTCAAGAACCTGCACATGGATCCGGTATTGTCCTGGTTCCAGTGCCCCGTACAGCCATACCCAGGGATACATATGCCGCGTGATTTCACCCTTCCGGATCAGGTACCCTACATCATTGAAACCGTAATCCGTAATGATCGGCTCCACCGGTGTCCAACCGTCTCCGCTCCTGCGATCCAACGAAAAATGCTCTCCGGTCAGCAGTTCTTCCTCAACGGTATTATCATACTGGTCAAAGGAAAGCGTCGCGCCCCAGGGATTAACATCTGCAACCGACACGACAACCTTTGCAGAATCTACAACACAATCCGCGGTATATACACCCATATTTACAATGGCGGGTGAGTCCTCTGTCTGTTCCTCATAGGTGCTGCTGAACATCTTCATTGACATTTCATCAAAGCTGACATCCTCCGTGTTTGCCAGCACTACTATGAAGGAATCCATTTGTGCATTCTTAGGCCTCCCGGTCAGGAACAGCCGATGTGTAAAGGTTCTACCCCTATAACTCCAAGAACCGTCTGCGTTCTGATGCACATCTTCAGAGTCACGGAAATCCTCATTTCGCTCAATGATCTCCGCAATCAGAGTCTCTGCATTTTCCTCGCTTGGCACATAGGTTCCGGCGGTGAAGGAATAGGCATATTCACCCGAAGAAAAGGTGATGCGATGGATCCCGTCCTTCTCACCCTGCATATCGATATCAATGCCGTCTACAACAAGGTCGTGCACCACGCTGTAGGTATTGTAATCGCCGCTAATGTCATCCTGTCCTGTTCCTTTGCGGATCCGATATGCTTCCTCCCCGTCAGCATCCTGATAGATAACCTCCACGATGGAATCACCCATCGCCCGGTAATATACCGGCTTTGCGCCCTCGATGGTTTCCGGCATGCCGAACGAAAAACCGGCTGCTTCTTCTGCTTCTGCCAGGTTTTTGTGATCACTCCAGGGATTTGACATGCCGGCCATAGCTTCCGGTGCCTCCTGCTCTTCCTTCACGATTCGATAGATGTTTGGCATGATCGGAGGATAAACCTCCTCTACACTGCCGTCAGACCAGACCCGGACAATATCACCAACAGCAACTTCCTCTTTCTGGATCTCCGCATTCGTCCGGACCTCACATTCTCCTGTCACAGGCAACATGAACATCTCCGGCGCATCGATCACAGATACCAGCAGGCTCCCGTTTCTGACCTCCAGGACCTGAGCGTTGAAATTCAGGACTTCTTCCGGCATGTCAAAGGCAAACTTATGAGCCGGATCCCGGAAGATGATTTTCGAGTCATCCATTACTACAATGACCTGCCCTTCCGAACTGCGCTGCCAAGCGTAACCAGTGCCGAAATTAGACTGGTCGTTCTTTGTTGGAAACTCGGCACCGTCTACTGTAGATGTGATTTCTCCATCCATGTTTCCGCAGCCAATCGCAGAACTGACATATCCGGTGGATTGATATAAAACACCATCGATCATGACCGTGGGGATCCGATCCCAGTCGCGTTCATCCGGTACATTCGCAGCAGATTCCATTGATGCGTTTGTCGTGCTGCTTTCTGAAGCAATGGATTCCGAGACCGTTGTTTCAGTATTGACAGCCTCCGCAGTCTTTCCACAGCTGGCCAGAAATGCCAGAGTGCAAAGAAGAACTGCAGCAGTATTTACCTTTCTCATCGCAAATTCCACCTCCATGGTTTGATTGTTATCATCCTTTATCTTATATAACCGTATTTTATCCTCATTCGTTACAAAAATCTCACACTTTCCTCTTAAAGATGCTTTACGCAATCCGGAAAAAATTATGAAGCGCCTGTCAGTTTTGAATCTGTAAAACGCTTCGCCATCTCAGGAAGCACTCAAATAAGATATCCAAATCTCGCTCTATCTGAATGTCTACACGGATTCCTATGTAATGAAAAGCTTCAGTGATTGCGTCTGCAAGGGCAGCATCCGATTCATCCATCTGCCGGATATTATAACAAAGACCTGATTCCTGAAAGCCTGGTTCAATAATGCGCGTGAGTTTGATCTGTTTGCGTTGGCACAGGTAATCCTTCACCTGCTCCGTTTTGGTTCCTTCTTGTGAAAGCTGTCCTTTTCGGGAAAAGATAAATGCACCACGAAACTCAGGAAAGTAAAAATCCAGCAGTGTTCCGATGATTTTGGATTCGTTCGGAATCACCTGCACTCCCTGTTCCCAAGAGTAATAAAGAACCATAAGATATGGAAGAATCTGATGAAATGCCTTGTCACACTTGGTGCATCCCTGGTTGTGGAATACCCTGTCTGCAATCTTCCCTCTCCAGGAATGCCCGCAGCCGCCCTTCCACCAGACAATTCTACAGGACCGCCGGTGAACCCTGTCCGGAGTCAGGTCTCCGTTCAGCACCGGATCCCATTCCCTGCACAGCTTCGGATCCGTTGTCTTCAGATCGTTGAAACCCGGCTTTACCTCCCGGCCTTCACAGACCGGGCACCTGCCGCCGTTTGCTCGGGTGTAAACAACTGACTGCCATTCATGGCCGCATTCCCTGCATCTCCACCAGACATTCCGCCGGGACAGAGAATTCACTGTATCCGGAGTCAGTTCTCCGTTTCGTTCTGACCACTCTGCAGCTAACTCCAGATGTGTTGTGGCCAGATCGTTGAAGCCGGGCAGGAATCGGATGCCGCTGCAATATGGACAGGTGCTTCCGCCGGAACGAATGGAAATCAATGTCTCCCACTCATTCCCACAGACCCGGCATTTCCACCATGCCTTTCGGTTCGCAAACGGCGCAACCTCCGAAGGCTTCAAAGGAAGATTCCGATCAGACCATTCTGCAACAATCTCCGGATATACTGTCGCCAGATCATTAAAGCCTGGAAGGAGCCGATTACTGCTGCAATATGGGCACCCGGCACCGCCGACTCTGTTCTTGACAACAGCCTTCCACTCATGACCGCATTTGCCGCGCCACCAGACCTTCTTATGAGACCCTGCAGTCACCCTTCTCGGAGTCAGGCTTGTATTCTTCTCTGACCACTCCCCCGCCAGCCCCGGCGCAATCGTCTCCAGATCATTAAATCCGATCAGGACACGTTTTCCGGAACAGTATGGACAGCGTTCTCCGCTTGTCCGGGCCCTTACGGATGTTTCCCACTCATGACCGCATTTGCCGCGCCACCAGACACGCTTGTTCGATCCGTATGTGATTTGATCCGGTCTCAGCGGCAGATTCCTGTCCGACCATTCCTCCGCCAGCTCTGGGTACATTTCTGACAGGCTTTTTCCCATAATCATCACTCCGATCATAAAGGATGCAGCGGATACGTGATTCATCCGCTGCGTCCAATATAATCATATGGGTGATTCCTGAGAAGTTTGTCGGTATGGCTGTTTCTGCCAAATATACTGAAACAGTATTATCCGAACACCTTTGACACGAAAATCCTTATCAGTGCTACCGCCGCAAAAATCACAATGAATAATATGACTTTCAGCACAGGGCGTGGGATATTGCTGAACTTAGGATATGTGTTTTTAAATCTGAGCCTGCTCAATAATCCCGTAGTATAAAGAGGGAACATGACCACTGTAACATAAATCAATGCTTCACTGATTTTATAAAGAATCCGAAACACGCTGTTGCTGTCATAAACGCCGGTTTTCCCAATCAGCATGTATATTATAAGCGCTATAAAACCGACGATACTGATATTCCGTATGCTCTTTACCAACTGCTCTTTTTCTGCTTTTGCATAATCCGACATGGATACCGCAACTTCTTTAGCCTCTTCTTTCATAGTCTCACTTTTCCTTTCTCCTTTGATGATCTCAGGAATACTGACATCAAAGAACTCGGCTATCTCAACCAACAGGCTGATATCCGGCATATTGCTCCCTGTCTCCCACCGAGATATGGTTCTGCCAGATACCCCCAGTTCGTCAGCCATCTGTTCCTGAGTAATCCCTTTTTCTTTGCGAAGATCCTTCAAGAATGCTCCTGTTTTTCTCTGATCCATATGGAGTCCTCCTTCCTCCTTTCATCGCAAAGATAAATGACTACATCAGTTTTTTCCACGACACAAAGTGAGAAATGCCGTGTTTCCTATGCAGACACATGTGTCCGGTGCATCTTTTCCCACTGTAAATCCCTACTTCAACTGGAATATCTCATTTACACTAACCTCGAAGAATTCAGAGATCTTCATGGCCAGTTCCAATGTGGGATCATATTTGTTGTTTTCTATGGCAATAATCGTCTGTCTGGTGACTCCGAGGATTTCTGCCAGATCTTCCTGTCTCAGGCTTTTACCCTTTCGGAGCTCCTTGATATTATTCTTCATCGGAATCCCCCGGGTCTGTAAGACGCTTTGTTTCGACGAGCTTCGTCACCCAGAAAACCAGGCCTGAAACAATGAAGATCAACCATGCCCAAGGCAATTCTCCTGTTTTTAGAAAACATACCAAACAGTATATGGCGAGTGCAAATTCTAAAAAGACAAAGGCATTCCTGGCTGCTTTATAGTTCACGGCCATTTCCATTTCATCGGCTTTGGTAAAAATCTTCTTCATAGATGTGCCTCTGTAATGTAAAAAGTATTTTACATTGTCATTATACGGTGAGTGTTCGGAAATGTAAAGATCTTTTAACATTTATTCTTGCAGCAACGTGTACCAGAGTGAATGAAATCATGTATCGGGCGGCCGAAACCGCCCTTTCGGGATCATTTCTCCATGCCTGCGGCGCGTGCTCTCGGCCGGTCAGACGGCATTGAAAGCTTTTCCGCCACCTGGGAGGTCAGCTGGTCCAGCTTTCCCAGAGCGGACTCCCGTTCCCGGCTTTTATAAGCTTCCACTCTCGCCTTCAGCTCCCTGTTGGGAACAGCCGTCTTCTGATCCTCCCAGATGCGCTTTCCGTCTGCCTCTCCGGCCTGGACCGGCTTGGTGACGGTCGTGCTGCCATCAGCGGGGATCTTCGCCCAGAGACCTTTTCCATATTGATTCTCATGAACCGCCTTTGCCGGGAGGACAAAGGAAGCCCAGGGCGTCTTATCTCCCTGGTCCTGATTCGGAATCAGGATCCGCATATACTCCTTCCCGTCCTTGCCGGTAAACGGCTCCGCAAGTCCTTTTCCGAACTTGATGCTGATTTCCTCGATTTTCTTTTCTGCCATGGTATGCTCCTTTCTCTGATAACTGCCTGGCTCTTCTGCTGTTTTCATGATGTCCTCCGCCGCGATGCCTCGGTAGGTAGTATCAAAATCTACGGTTCCCTGATCCCGCATACTGTAGGTGAAGCCCGTGCCGCAGCCCACGATCACATGATCCATACAGCAAACGCCGATCAGCTTTCCCGCTTCCACGACCCGTTTTGTCAGCTCTATGTCGATATCGCTGGGCGTGGGATCGCCGCTCGGATGCGTATGAAGCAGAATCGTAGCCGATGCTCCGGATACGATCGCGCTCTTGGTGATAAACGGGATGTCCGCCACGGTCTGGTTCAGGTTGCCGACACTGACGATATTGAAATTGATCGGCTTCATCTTCGTATTCAGGTTCACCACACAGAGGACTTCCCGGTCATGCTGCATCAGTTCCTTCCGCATCACTTCAACGGCAGCATCGGAATTGCTGATTGCCCGGTCCGAATACAGGCTTCTTCCTTCCTCCAGGCGAAGAACGACCTCTTTCAGTTCATATCGTCTCGGTTCTCTCTGACTCATCGCCTTCCTCCTGTACCGTTACCCGAAGAATCACATTGTCCGGGAGACTTTGCAGATATGTCCGCAGCTCCTCGGCTGTCATTATGATCGGTTCCATATTTCTTCCTTTCTCCGGGCAGGAAGCATCCTGCCCGGAATCACTGCTGTACTGTCTGCCGGTGAAAGACTCACTCGTCATCTTCATCGTAGAATTCAGGCTCATCAGCTTCCTCTGGGGAACCGGCGTCGCCTTCATCATCGTTATTCAGGTCATATTCCGAAATCTCGTCGTCTTCATAATCGGCATCCGGGTCAGGACGCTCCGCCTCCTGGGCCTTCTTGCCCTTCAGCTTCATATAGGCAAAAGCCCCGCCGCCTCCAAGAAGCACCAAAAGTGCCACGAGTGCAGGCAGCTTGCTGCCGGCAGGCTTCTCCTCCTTCTCCGGCTCTGTCGGCTCCGGTTCCACATCGGAAGGCGTTGCCGGTGTTGTCGCAGCCGCTTCCTGCGCGGCTTTCTCTGCTTCCATCTGGGCCGCCAGCGCTGAGGCCTCATCCTCATCCATCAGGGAAAACAGATCCCTCTCATCCACCATGTTCAGGAAATGGACGGTCTCTTCTCCCTTTTCATCGCGGTCGATGATCAGGTAAAAGTAGTTTCCCGCCTTCGTTACAAGAGTGATGAACTGCTGCCCTTCCCCAGTGATTTCGCCAAGATCATCGACCAGGGTGAGGTTTCCGTCTGGCGTCAGTCCGTGCACCTCCGGGATGGCCTGCGGCTCCTGCTCAGAATAGCCGCAGAATACGGAAATGAATTCGGCCAGCTCCTTTCCGGTGATATCAAAGGAATATCCTTCCGGCGTCTCTGTCGGAGTGATCTCGTTCAGCCGCACATACTGCCCGCAGACATAAGCGAAATCCGCCGGGAAGTTGATCCTGTACCATCCGTCCTCTTCATCGATGATTTCGATCTGGGTGCCGTTGGCAAGGCTTGAGATGATGTCGTATCCCGTACTGGGACCGGTGCGGACGTTCAGGTTGCTCCCCATTGTGGTAACTGTCCCGGTAAGAATCGGATCTTCCTCTTCCGTTTCCCGGTAGGTGATCGTGACGGCCCCGTCTGTTACAGTCACATGCAGTGTCGGCAGGAAATATCCCAGAAGCTTCGGGTTTTCTATAAGCACCGCCATGACCTCCGGATCCAGATTTTCTATGATTTCAGAGAAAAAGTCCGGATTCCCCGTAATCAGCTCCGCGACCTCGGAAAGAGCATCCTCCTCCGAAAGAGATTCCGGCGTTTCTTCCACTTCTTCCGGTTCAATCGTTTCAACATCGTCCGGCTCCGCTTCCGTGACGGTTTCCACTGCCGCCGCATCCGGATCTGTTCCCTGCGCATAGGCATATGTCACAGGCATCATCAGAGTTCCGATCATCAGTGCCGCCGCAAGAGCGGCCAGTTTCCTTCTTATCATCCTTCAGCATCCTCCTCATTCTGCTCTAATATCGACCTCGGATCTCCGGCAGGCGCGGTTTTCCGGCTCATTTCAATGAGTGCCGCCAGCTGCTCCGGGCTCAGGTTTGCTGCATGCACCATGGTATGAATGCAGGTATTCTCCGCTTCCCGGTACTTGCGCTCCAGTTCCTTTACCTTCGCGTCCCATTCATCCCGCCTGGCACGGGCTTTTTTCAACTCCGCGCCGATCTTCTTCAGTCTTGAATCGTCCATAAATTCCTCGCTTTCTGCGTTCTACGGAAGGCGGCCTATGCAGTAAAAGTGTGCCTGCCAGTAAGACGTTTCCGTACTCGCATATTGGATCGGGTTGCCGCAGTGGATCATCATGCCGTTCCCGACATAGATCCCGACATGGCTGGCTCCGCTGGTGTTATAGGTGCCCTGGAAAAAAATCAGATCTCCGGGCTTTGCCTCGCTCTTCGGAATGATCCGGCACACCTGCCGCAGGCCTTCCGCCGTCAGCCTTCCGTAACTCCATCCGTTGCCGCAGTGATTGATCACCCAGGATACGAAACCGGAACAGTCAAAGCTGGTGCTCGGCGACGCGCCGCCCCAGACATAGGGATATCCCAGATACTTCTCCGCCTCCGTGATCATCTTCCGGAACTTCTCATCCGTCAGCGCCTCTCCCGGAATGTCATAATGCAGTACATCCTGTACCTGGATCGCGTATGGATTCCCGGCAAAAAGATCCGGCTTGTTGCCGTATGTCTGCATGAGGATCGCATATCGCTGCATCTGGTCCGCATCCAGCCCGGACTCGGTGATGGCAACTCCCAGACTCCGGTTTTTCAGCGTGACATTCAGGATATAGTAGTCATAGGGGACTTCCACCTCGTAGGTATCTGTCGTCTCTTCACCTGTCTCCGGATCAGTCGATGTGGATTCATGGATTTCCGTCCGGTATCGTGTCTCCACAACCTCTTCGATCTCGAGCTCATACTGGCTGTCAAACAGATCCTGCAGTGCTCCCTGCACCTCGCTGCGCTTATAGTTCTCAAACATAACCGTCAGGTACGATGCCAGCTCATACGGGTTATGGCCGATCTGGTCACAGGTGATGTTGTACTCGTCATACCCGTCATATTCTGACCGGATATTGTCGATCCTTGCCTGCAGCGCGGCCTCCAGAGCCTCATAATCTTCTTCTACACCGAGGATATCCTCGTCATCTGCCGTATAGGATGTGTCGATGACCACGTTCGCCCCGCCGTTCATGAAAACGGAGCAGGAGGAAATGGATCCCGCAACCAGCAGAACGACCATCAGAACACCGACGACGATCAGAAGCACATGGCTGTGATTTTTGATGAAGTTCACCGCCAGCGTCCCGACATCTTTTCCTTCCTTTACGGCCTTTCCGGCAGTTTTCGCCGTGCCGGCGCTTCCGCCGACCGCTGAGGATGCCGCTGTCCCGGCAGTTCCCTGTCCGGCTTTGATCGCGGCATACTCCTTGCGGATCGCCTGCTTCTGCCGCCAGCGGGAAATCGGGTTGGATGCCGCTTCCGGATTGGTTTTGACTGACTTCTGGTACATTGCCTCCATATTGGCCTTGTCCGCTTTTGCTTCCAGCTTTGCCGCCCGGTTATAGGTTTTCAGCTTGTGGCTGTAACGGACGGTATCCCCTGTCTGCACGGCAGCCTCTGCAGCACCGGTGGTCTCATTGACCGCCTGGACGCCCACATTGTCATCCTGGTATTCGGAAGCCTGCTTATGGACCGTCCCGGATACGGTTGCCGCCGTTCCTTTGACAGCTGCCTTCTTCCCCAGTGCAGTGGGCTTTTTCACCTCTTCCGTAATGATCTCTTTCTTACCGAACCGGAGCTTCGCCCCTTCCGCCTCTATGGAAAAGCGCTTGCTGCAGAGCTTATCGCTCGGCAGACGGGCTTTCGCCTTATCTGCCTTATCAACTGCCTTTTCAGCTTTCTCCGCCGCTTTCCTGACCTTCGCATCTGCCAGATCCGTATCGGAGAAATGCAGCTTTGTCGTGTGTTTCTTCATTTACGCCTCCCCTCATGCTCCCTTCACCAGCGAGCTGTCGGTCCATTTCGTCGTCATGATCCGGTAAAGCTCCAGATCCGTCGGGAAATGATCCACAAACGGCAGGATCACATTTCCGTAGAACAGCAGCCCCTCGCCTTCGCCGGAGTGCGTCACGTAGGACAGCTGGTGTGTGGAAATGTTCAGCTGCTTCGCGAGGATCGCCCGGTCGCCCGCAGCCTGATTGAGCATATATACAAAATCGGAGTTCTCAAAAATGTTCTCGACCTCATGCGATGACAGAAGATCCTTCACGTTCTGGGTAATGCCGGTCGGAATGCCGCCCCATTTACGGAAGCGCTTCCAGATCTCCACGCTGTAGGCCGCCGTCTGCTCCTCCTTCAGGAGAAGGTGGAATTCGTCCATATAGTACCGGGTGGTTTTGCCTGCGCTGCGGTTTGCAGTGACACGGCCCCACACCTGGTCCTGAACGATCAGCATTCCGATCTTTTTCAGTTGCTTGCCCAGTTCCTTGATGTCATAGCAGACCAGACGGTTATTAATATCCACGTTGGTGCGGTGGTTGAAGAGGTTCAGGGAGCCTTTGACATAGATTTCAAGGGCTGTCGCCACATGGTGAGCTTCCTTCTCCTCCTGCTCCAGCAGCGTGTTGTACAGGTCTTCCAGAAGCGGCATGTTCTCAGGCTTCGGATCATTGAAGTACTCCTGATAGATCTGATGCACGCATCGGTCGATGACCGTCTTCTCCACCGGCTGCAGGCCTTCCTTTCCGCCGACGATCAGTTCGCACAGCGACAGGATGAAATCCGCCTTCAACGCAATCGGATTGTCTTCTTCCGAATAGTTCGCGTTGATGTCCATGGGGTTGATATACTGCGTACTGGAAGGACTGACCTTGATGACCTGGCCTTCAAACCGCTCGACCAGCGCCGCATACTCCGCCTCCGGATCGCAGATGATGATGTCGTCATCCGTCACCAGGAAGGCATTGGTGATCTCGCGCTTGGCGCTGAAGGACTTACCGGAGCCCGGGGTGCCGAGAATCAGGCCGTTCGGATTTTTCAGCTGCTTCCGGTCCACCATGATCAGGTTGTTGGAAATGGCGTTCAGACCGTAATACAGGGCTTCCTTTCCGTTCTGAAACAGCTCCTGCGTCGTAAACGGCACGAAGATAGCCGTACTGGAGGTCGTGAGCCTGCGTTCGATCCCGATCAGGTTATGGGCCAACGGCAGGCTGCTCATCAGGGCATTTTCCTGCTGGAAGTCCAGCCGGCGCAGGTTGCAGTTATGCTTCTGGGCAATGCTGGAAGCCTGGAAATAGTTCGTTTCCAGCTCCTGTTGTGTCCTGCCCGTATTCATCACCAGCACCGTGATCATGAACATCCGCTCATTCTGGCTCTGCAGCTCCTGAAGAAGCGCTTTCGCGTCCTTTCCGTAAGTCGCCAGGTCCGAGGGGATGATATCCATGTCATATCCGGACCGGACGGCCTTCTTCTGCTCCTCGATCTTGGAACGGTCAAGCTCCGTGATCGTATGCTTGATCGTTTTGATCGCCTCTGTCTGATCAACGGACTGAATATGCATCGTGAGGATCTGCGTGGATTCCATCGCCAGGAAATCCTTCAGCATTTCATCCGAAAGATCCGATGCCGTGATCGCCAGATAGCTCATGGCCCCGAACAGGCTCCCCATCTGGAAGGTCCTGCTCCCGGGGAATGCAAACGCCGTCGGCGCGATGAAATCCTTCACGGAAAGCCCGGATTCCGGCAGCCAGCTCCACTCGAAGAAAAACCGGTCAGGGTCATTCAGGTGGAACATGTCGTGCATGAGCTTCAGACGCTCCTTGCCGTTCATGGCCTTCGCCCGGACGCCGAGCCTCCGGAAATTGTTCAGGATATCGTTCTGTACATGCTGGAGCCTGGGCTTTGCCTGCCGCATGCTGTCCGCTTCCACCCCGAATGTCAGGTACTTGGTCTTGGTCAGACCGTTGTTGCCCTGCGCCAGCTGGGTGCGGAGCATCTGGCTGTATTCATTGCGGACCGAATTAAAAGCATCCTTCCTGTGCGGGATCCGGATACTCTTTTCAAAGCTCTCCGCATCCGTCGCCATGTTCAGAAATGAAAGCTGGAAATGGATGGAACTGTCGAAAAAATTCAGGAAGCTGCACCACTCCTCGAAAATGGCCTTCTGGTCTTCCTCCTGCGCCAGCTGATAATTGATATCCTGATACTGGATCGTTTTTGTGTAGTATTTGTCGGTCACGCGGCAGATGCCGTCCGGAAACATCCGCTGAAACGGGATAGACTGCTGCGCGGTTCTCGGCACGCCGTCATCCTGCTTCGCCTTGCGGATGATCTCCTCGACCTGCTTTCTCTCACGCTTTGTGAGATTTACCGGCAGCTTTACGCTTTGTTCCGGTTCCTTTTTTCCGTTCAGCTTTTTCAGCCATTTCCTGATGCCGTCGAACAATCTTTGCCACCTCCTCTTCTGCCCACGCCTGTCTCTGAAGGACACGGTAATAGTTATCCGTCTGATAAGGCCGGATCTTCGGGCGAATGAATTTTGTTTCTATGAAATGCTTTGCGATCACCTCCAGCGGCTGTCCGTCCCGCTCAAACATGGCCAGGAAAAACAGCGGCAGCATGAGGAACATCATGCTCATGGCCGCCAGGCTGATATTCCCGGTTGACCGTTTGATCAGGAAAAATGTCGGAACGCCGATCAGTGCGGCAGCGCCGAAGCACAGAAGCTGCCGTTTTGTCAGGTTGAAAATGATCTTTGACTTAACTCTTGATAAATCCCTGGGAACAGGGACAAATGCAGCCATAACCTATCCTCCCTTCATCAGTGCGCGGAAAGTACACTCCGTGCGAGACTTCCTGTCTTGAACAGCGAGAAGCACAGCAGCACCGTGTACCCCATCACTCCCCAGATCGAAGCGATGATGTCATCCGAGAAGGATACGGTCTGCACCAGCACCGCATAGATCCCGATACAGATCATGATGAGGAAGCCCTGGAACCCGAGTGCAAAGAGAGACCGGAGATAGTTCTGTCCGATCTGGCTCTGTTCCCGGTTGCCGAAGGTCGCAAACGGAATCGGCGCGAGACTGGTCATGAGGTAGATCTCCACCATACGGCCATAAACGATCACGAAAATGACTACGGAGAGGATCATGGAGCAGAGCTGCACCACAAATGACTGCAGGAACAGGCCCAACAGCGGTCCCAGCTCCATCGCCTCCAGCGTGTCCCGTATGGAATCCAGCGTGGAAGCATCTACTGCCGTCGTGCCGGATATGATCCCGACGCTGGCGTTCACCACATGCTGTGCCACATCAAAAACCGCCATGGTGATGTTGAAGGTGTTCGTGATCAGCATGACGGCTACAAAGGTCTTGAAAATCCATTTGAAGAAAATCCAAGTTTCAAAATTTGCCAGGTTGTTGTGATCAATGATCAGCTGGATCAGCTCATAGCAGGCGATAAATGTCAGGATCATTCCGGCGATCGGCACGATGACCGATTCCGAAATGTTCCTGACCATGGAGAAGACGCCGGGAGAAAAACTCGCCGGCGTCCTCCCTACCTGGGACGCAACATCCCCGACCTGCTGGTTGACTGCATCAAACATCCCGGAAAGATTGTTCATGATGCCATCGACGAGCATTCCCTTGAGCCAATCAGCGATCTGCTGAAGTATTGCATCCAAGGGCAGTTACCTCCTGTGTTTAGCCGAACAATCCGGAGAGAAGCGGTACCAGGGTGGTACCGATGAGGGCGACTCCGCCGCCCGCCATAAGCTGCTTCATTCCCTGGCTCTTAGCGCCGGGATTGTCGTTCCCGTACCCTTCCAGAAGGTTGATCGCGCCCCAGATTCCGAGGCCTGCGCCAAGTGCGATCACGAGGGTCTGTAATACGGTGACTGCGCTGTTGAAGAATGCCATAACAAGTTTCCTCCTTTTTTGCCATATCGGCTGTGATGGTGTTTCGCCGCCCTTTCGGGCCAGCGTGTATCTGCCCGTCCTGTGTCCTGCCGCCGAAAGCCTTTCCGTTTTCTTCTCTTGCCAGCATGGCTTGCTTTCCGGCAAATCCGCCCTCCGGGCAATAATTAAGCCCTCTGCTTTCTGCGCTTTTCGCATATGGCAAAGGGCTTGATTACCGTAGATATTCGGTTTTTTTATTTTGTTTTACTGCATGGGGCCTTATCCCTCCTCATCCGCATTCACGACATCGTACTCGTCGACGGCCCTGAGCTTCAGCCGGTGATCCAGGTACTTCTCGATATCGAAGGTCAGCTTTTTGTCATAATCCGCCGTGTACCTGTAATTCGGATGCTGAGTCAGGTCGTATTTGTCCGACAGAAACGGCCTTACGCCGCGAAGCTGCAGGATGCACTTTCCGCCGTTCATTACCTGAAGCTCATCGACGGACAAAAGGTCGTGACCCAATTTCTGATAATTCAGCGAGTGGGATTGCTCCCTGCCCCTGCTCTCGCCGGTGTTGTAGGTGTCGATGGTTTCCTTGCCCAGGGCCTGGTTCAGATCCTTCAGCGTGGTCGGCTCCGTTCCGCCCAGGAACAGGCGGGAATCCATGTTGCCGATGATGGTATCCGCGTTGTCTTTATAAATTGCCTTCAGCTGCGATTGAGCCTGCAACACCAGACATGCGGAGATCTCACGGCTTCGGATCGTCGCCACCAGCTTCTCCAGATTCGGGATCTGGCCGATATTCGCTGCCTCGTCGACCAGACATCGGACGTGCACCGGCAGCCTGCCGCCGTACACATCATCCGCCTTTTCGCATAGCAGGTTGAAGAGCTGTGTATAGATCATGCTGAGCAAAAAGTTGAATGTGGCATCCGTATCCGACATGATCAGGAACAGCGCCGTCTTCCTGTCTCCCAGCGTATCCAGCTCCAGCTCATCATATGCTGTGATGTCCCGCAGCTCCTGAATATCAAAGGGAGCGAGCCTCGCGCCGCAGGAAATCAATATGCTTTTCATCGTTTTGCCGGCAGCCAGAGTAAAGAGGCGGTATTGCCGGCAGGCAAAGCACCCGGGCTTCCGTTTTTCCAGCGCCTCAAACATCAGATCCACCGGGTTTTTGAAGTCTTCGTCATCCTCCCGAACCTCCATGGCATTCAGGAATTCCAGCAGTGTTGCGAAGTTCTGCTCCTCCACCGGGGCCTCGTAATGGATATAGGCGATCAGGGCTGTATAAAGCAGCTTCTCCGCCTTCTCCCAGAACGGATCCCCCGCATTTCCCTCTCCCTTGGTGTTCGCCATCAGGGTCGTCACCAACTTCAGGATGTCCTTCTCCGAGTGCAGGTAGGCGAAAGGGTTATAATGCATGCTCTTTTTGAAATTGATCGTATTGAACACCTTCACCACATAGCCTTTTCTGTCGCGTAAAAAACCGCCTACGGACAAAATAATGTCCCCCTTTGGGTCAGTTACGACATAAGAAGAGTGGGCCTGGAGAAGGTTCGGCTTCAAAACGAATCTCGTCTTGCCGGAGCCGGATCCGCCGACGATCAGGACGTTTTTGTTCCGGGCATTGGCTGGATTCTTCGGCCTGCTGCTCATGGTCAGTCCTTCCGTTTTTGTCAGAATGATATTGTTTTCCGGCTTCTCATCCATGAATGGCTCGATATCCTTATGGGTTCCCCAACGGGCGGAACCGTATTCCGTGTTATGACGGTACTTTTTTGCGTTCTTGCCCCTCAGATAAACCGCCAGGCGAAGCGCCGCACCGCAGAAAATGCCGACCAGCAGATCCTGCGGGTGAAGGCTGGGAAGAGGATTCTGGAGCGCTGCCGGCAGCGTCGTCATAAATGACAGCAGCTTCTCCGAGGAATTGGCCCCTTCCGCCAACCGCCAGCCTTCTCCCAGATTCGTGGCAAAAAGCCCGACGAAGATATAGGGGAAATTCAAAAGGAGCAGCCGCTTCAGTTTCTTTGCATCAAACCTCATAGCGAATGCTCCTTATCCTTATTCCGCACCTTATCGGGAATCGACGCCACCAGTGCCTTGAACTTCTTCAGCTGCTTCAGGACGCTCGGACGATTCTCTTTCCGCATTGCCTGCGCCGAATACTCTTTGAAGGCCGCCGTCAGCGCATCCGCATCCCGCGCCTTGAAAAAGACCACATACCGGGGAGGGTTCTGTGACGGATCCTTCCGGATCGCATAATCCACACCGTATTTCTGCGTGACCTTTTCAAAACCTTTCAGATCCGACTTGGCGATCTCCATGTTGGAAACGCCCTGATTCTGGCCGACCAGCTCCTTTACGGTCTGCTTCCCGTGGATCTGTGATTTTGCCTTTTCCTGCTGCGCTTTCTTAGCTGTCTTCACGGCTTTTTTGTCCGAACGGTACTTGCGGTATTTCATATAAGCCGCATACAGGCTCCGGAAGCTCAGCTTTGTCGTTGTTATCGCAAGATTAACTGTCCTGTTCTCAACTTCTTCCTGCATAGGCAGCTGTCCTCCTTCCTTCGCTTATTTCTTCCAGTCAGAGGGCAGGCTCCTTTGGGAATCGGATCACCTTTCCTGCCTTCTGCTCTGGCTGTTCCTTTCTCATGGCTTCCCGGCGCTGAACCTCCTTGTCCGGGATCGGCAGCGCCATAATGCTTTTCCCCATCCGCACGAAGGTCTCCGGCTGATGGAACTTCTGCTCATAACGCTGCATCTGTTCCGGCGTCAGTGAACCGAAGCTGTCCTCCGTCAGCCCGACCACCAGGAAATCCCCGGCGAGGATATCGACAAGCTTTCCCTCGTCGCTGTACAAAGCGCGGTTCAGGCTGCTACCGTTCAGCTTTCCCTCTTCATTTACGATCAGTCCGACCATCTCATCAAACGGGTAAACACACTCGATATACCCTCCGACCGCGCCCTGCAGATCTTCGAGCTCTGTTCCTATCCGGATGGCCTTCGGATACTCTCCCGGGCAAACCAGCAGAACATCCATCATCTCCGGTTCGGTAGTTTTGATGTCATATTCCTTCATGGGCACCTCCGTCAGTTCATGGAGAACACCGGCATTTCATCGTCTCCCTGGGTAACGCTGATGGTCCTGTCACGGATCATTTTCTGGATCCCGTAGATATCGTCGATCTCCAGGGACATGGTGTCTCCCTCATCGTCCACCGCATAGATCAGAATCGTGCCGTCCAGGTACTTCTGATTCCCAACGCTGAACAGCAGGTCGCGATCATAGCTGATTACCAGCCCCATGCCGGGAGCCTGCTCGATCACGTCATCCTCCCCGTAGCATGCAAGGTAACGCTTCGCTTCATCTTCGGTGATGACCTCCATCGGTTCCCCGGGCGTATAAGCCACCATGAACACCGGATCTTCATCCTCCACATGAAGCTGTTCGAGCGTGAGGGCCGTGCAGATCTTATCGAGAATTTCCACCGCTTCGGAAAGCTCCTCCTCGCTCATTCCTTTGTAGATCCTGCAGACATTTGCGGAATCATCTTTGATTTCATAACCCCGGCCGCAATAGTTGCATCCATAACCGTTTCTGTAGCACATATAGCTTTGCCTCCTATCTTGACTGTTCTCTGTTTCGTTTCTTCATCCACTGATCCAGCAGCTTTACGATGACATCCTGCATCTGCTGCGGCGTGTAGGACCGTGGGAAATACTTCCGGAGCACATCGTGGGAAATCGTAATGGTGGTCATATCATCCTTTTTGAGCTCATTCATCACTTCACACATCTGATCCAGGGTGCATGTCCCTTCCTGGCTCATACGTTTGATCCGCTGGGCCTGCGATAAAGACGGAGACGTCTGCGCATAATCCATAGCCTCCAGAAATTCTCTCTGCTCTTGCGGTTTCAGGTAGGAAAGCTCTACCGCCGGATTAAAGGCGATTCGCTTCTCGTCAACCATGTCCAGAATCTCTGGGATCAGCTCTGTCAGACGAAGATATCTATGCACTTGTCGTTCACTTTCATTGGCATCTTTACTCACTTGAGAAACACTCCATGACTTCTCGCCAACTTGGCGAGAAGTTGGATCTGCCCGCTCTCCCTGATGTTTTATCGCATCCATCTTCATCCGATACGCGAATGCCCGCTCGCTCGGAAGGATATGCTCCCTCTGGAGGTTCGAGTCCACCATGAAAATAATCGCGGTATCATCATCCATATCCCGCACAATGACCGGCAGTGTCTTCAGTCCTGCCAGCTCCGCAGCCCGCATCCTCCGGTGACCAGATATGATTTCATAGCCTCCGTCAGGATCCGGTCTCGCAATCGCCGGCGTCAGAATGCCGTACTCTTTCACGCTTTCCACAGTCTTCTGCATTTCCTCATCGTCCACTACCCGGAAGGGATGACCTTCAAACGGATGCAGTTCCGTCAGCGGTATCTGCTGCACCCGTTCTGTCTGACCGGCTGCCTCCTTCTGCACGGAACTGAAGATCTCCTCCAGCCCATCGAAAGGCATGCCGTTTCCTTTCCTCGGCATCTCTCATCACCTCTCCTCCTGAAACAGGACCGACTTCACCCGCTCCTGTTTATCCCTGCTCATAGCCTGCCGGCGGTCTCCACCGCCCACATGGATCGGCGTACACATCTCCAGGACCCGGCTGTAAATACGGGCATCTGCCACACTTTCCGGATTGCGGATCTGATTGATCGTGAGATTGGTCGTGATGATCAGAGGAAGGTTGGCTTTGTAACGCTCATCGATCACCGCATAGACCTGTTCCTTCGCGTACTCCGTACTGCGCTCGATCCCAAGATCATCAATGATCAGCAGCGGATAGTGATTGAAGGACGAAATATACTGATACCGTTCCTCCGTGTACATCGTCCCCATCTGGTTCAGGATCTTGGAGAAATTCGTCATCAGCACCGGCGTGGCCTGTTCCAGCAGTGCATTGGCGATGCAGGCGGCAGCAAAGGATTTCCCGGTCCCGACATCTCCCCAAAGCAAAAGGCCAAGGTTTTCAGCCCTGACCTTTTTCCAGTTCACCACATAGTTTTTCGCCCAGCGGATCGTATCCGTGTCCTCCGCGACATCAAACCGCCAGTCCAGCAGATGCCGCTCCTGGATGCCGGCGGATTTCAGCCGCTCGATCTTCTGCATCCGCTCCCTGGCTTCATCCTCTGCTTTTCTCTTCCGCATCTCTTCCTGACGGCATTTGCAGGTACAGGGCAGGGTCCTCATTTTTCCGAAGATCTGTTTCCTGCACTGGATCGGTGTATGGCACTTCTCGCAGTACAGAAGCCCGTCCTCGCCGAGATATTCGCCCTCCCGCGGTTCACTCCTCACCTCAATGCCGTCGAGAAATGAATCTACGATGCTTTTCATAAGCTGTCCCCGGCGGCGAACTGATAGTTGCCGTGGTCATACTGCTTTGCCGGCTTCCCAGCCTGCGCCTTTTCCTCATCGCGCTTCGCCCAACTGCGGATCGTAGCCAGGTGATTCTTATAGATCCTGCCAGTGGAGGCCATATACTCGGACAGGCGGTCAATGCGTTTCTGGTAATCGTTCGGATATTCTCTCATAAGCTTCTCCATTTCTTCATCCGAGAGCAGCACGTTCTGGTACTGACCATATTTATGGCGCACAGGCCGCTTACTCTCTCTTTTTTTGATGATTTCAGTATTTGTTTCTTCGGTACTTGTTATATCTTTATTTATTCGTGCGGGGTTCTCCGTACACGGCTGCTCCGTATACGGCACTTCCGTGTGCGGTTCTTCCGTATACGGCTTTTCCGTACACGGCGGATCCGTATGCGGCTGCTCAAAGATCACATACTCCGTTTCTCCCAGCCGCCCTCCGGACTGCCTTGTCTGATGCCGGGTCAGATACCCGTTCTTCTCCAGTTCCTGCAGTGTGCTGTTGATTCCGTCCACGCCCTCTTTGCAGATGGCCGCGATCCCGCGAACGCTGTAATGCCATTCATCAGGCAGCGAAAGGAAAAGCGAAAGCAGGCCCTTTGCCTTCAGACTAAGATTTTTGTCCCGCAGATGGTAATTGCACATCGTCGTGTAATTCGCATCTTTCTCAACCCGAAAAACCGCCATGCTTCCCACCGCCTTTCGCAGAGGCCGCAAGCTCTTCCACCTCATAGGGGCATTGATCGAAAACACAGTCCCGCCTGAGAGAATGCGGCAGATGATACTGGCAGCTCCTGCATTCCGGAAATCGTCCCTTGCAGCCGTCATCACGATGGTTGGTGTTCGGAGGCTCCCTCATCAGGGCTTCGATCGCTCCTAACGATCCGCTCACAAATGTCCTCATCCCTCCACCTCCAGAATCTTCTCCCGGAGGCTGCGGAAAAGCTCTTTCCCCGCAGGCGTGATCAGGGTGTAGCTGCCGACAAAGCCGTTGTTATAAAAATCCCGCACAATGAAAAGATGCACATTGCCCTGTACCGCGTAGGGCATCAGTTTCCCGGAAGGGGCCCGGTACAGATACCGGTTTGCCGTCAGAAATCGGATGAACTGCTTTTCCGGCACCAGGATCTCCTTGGCTGTCGTCCTGACATTGGTGCAGTCCTCCGGATTGATGAAGGTGTCATAGTATACAGCTTTCGGCTTTGCCTCCAGAAGCTCCTTCTGCAGGATCTCGTTTTTCTGCCGTTCCTTCAGCATCTCCTCCGCAAGCCGGTAGATCAGGTCTGGGTTCCGTTTCACCTGGGCCAGCAGATCCGAAGTCAGATACAGTCCCCTAAGCCGGATTGACGGAAGCACCTCATCAAACACCCATTTTTCAAAGCGCTGGGCATCCGGCAGCTTGCTCCGGATGATCAGGCGGTATACATCCCCTTCGGTAATGAACCTGGTCTCCTGTATGCCCCCGGCTGAAGGTATCCCTAATTTGAGGATGCCTTTGCAGTGCTGCGTGACCGCATTTTCCGGCCGCTTGTATCCGAGTGCCTTCGCCACATCCTTCCCGGCAAACAGATACTGGTTGTCATGCCACTTGATCCGGACTCTGCCGAACTCCGGGTTTTCCGCGATTTCTATGGCCTGTGTTCCATTCTCATCATTCATGTGATCCTGCGTCCTTTCCTGCGCATAAGAAAGGGGAACGTCTGCCGCCGCTTACAACAGGCATCAAACGCTCCCTTATCCAGATATCGATATTGATTTTTACAGTGCTGCTTCGGGAACGGCTCTCCCCGATGCTTTTGCTTTCGGTGCATGCTCCATGGCCTCCTTTTTCTTCTCCCCAAGCTGTGACAGGATGGAGGGTCTCTTTTCGGCGGTATCTCTTGCTTCGGCTTTCTTCGCCATCTCCTGCGCCAGCTTCCTGCCGACGGT
>JAEEGL017069827.1_pt1 | contig 31617 bp, 31 predicted proteins | sample 9134231 | NCBI WGS metagenome assembly JAEEGL01 (sample SAMN16246548, study PRJNA631951) | gut metagenome | biome: gut microbiome; feature: rumen; material: fiber-attached | host: Bos | place: Iran: Karaj | collected 2018-10 | reverse complement strand
ACAATAGGCATAGAAGATTTGAGTAGAGAGGGGAATCCTTAATAGTTGACGAGATTAGGCAGAAACTAGCACTCGGGGGTTGCAAGTGCTAATTATTGTGCTATAATGGGGGTAGAAAAGGAGAAAAGCCCCGTGAGGGGTAAAAGGAGAAATTATGGCACTAAAACCGTTAAAAACAAATGTGGTGGCGGTGGTTGAAAAGCCGCTCGAAAAGACTAAATCAGGAATTTTACTCGGTGAGGCCAAAGAGAAGCCGGCTTATGCAGTGGTAGAGTCGGTGGGTCCAGAAGTAAAATCCGTAAAAAAAGGTGACAAAGTCATCTACAAAGAATACTCCACAACAGAGGTGAAGATAGATGATATGGACTATGTTATCTTGAAAGAAGAAGATATACTCGCGACGATGTAGGTTGCGGAAAACTTGTGGAAAAGTATGTAAATTAATAAGGGCGGGATTTCGAAATTAGTATAAAAAGGAGAAAAAATGGCTAAGAAGATATATTACGAAGCGGAAGCACGAGAGAAGGTGCTTTCTGGGGCGAAGCAATTATACGACGCGGTGAAAGTGACGTTTGGGCCAAAGGGTAAGAATGTCATAATTGAGAAAGAATATGGTGCGCCAGTGATTACGCATGATGGTGTGACGGTGGCTGAGGCAGTGGATTTACCTAATAAAGACGAATCACTAGGCGAAGCAGTAGGAGCGAAACTTATTAAGACTGCGGCGCAGAAGCTAAACAAGGTGGCCGGTGATGGTACTACTACTGTAACTGTGCTAACTTATAACATTTTGAACGAAGCAAATAAACTGATCGCAGCCGGGATGAACCCAATGGAAATCAGGCGTGGAATCGAGAAGGCTGGTGCGGAAGTAGTGGCTCAGATAGAGAAATCAGCAGAGAAGATTGAAGGTAAGTCCTCGAAAGTGGCAGAAGTTGCGACGATTTCAGCGGGGGATGCTGAGATTGGCGAGTTGATTGCTGAGGTGATATCGAAAATCGGTAAAGATGGTGTGGTGACGGTAGAAGCCGGACAAGGGCTTGAGATGGAGCAGGAAATCGTAGAAGGATTTTCTTATGATAAGGGTTATTCTTCGCCATTTTTCGTGACCGATGTGAACCGCCAGGAAGCGGTATTTGAGAAACCGATGATTCTAGTAACAGATAGGAAGATTTCTGCGGCGAGCGATATTTTGCCACTACTTGAAAAGATTGCGCAGACCGGTAAGAAGGATTTGGTGATTATTGCAGAAGAAGTTGAAGGTGAAGCTTTGTCGCTACTAGTACTAAATAAATTGAAGGGAGTGTTTAACTCGCTGGTCTTGAAGGCGCCATCCTTTGGTGATCGACGTAAAGAGATTATGGAAGATATCGCAATTTTGACCGATGCAACTGTGGTGTCAAATGACAAGGGGCTAAAGCTCGAAGAAGTTGGGCTTGAGGTGCTTGGCTCAGCTGCGAAAGTAATTGCAACAAAAGACGAAACTACTATCATTAAGGGTGCTGGCGATAAGAAAGCAGTGGCCGAGAGAATTGAGTTAATCCATACTCATGCCGCAAACGCAAAGAGCGATTACGAGAAGGAAGAATATGAGAAAAGAGCAGCAGCCCTATCCGGTAAAGTGGCTGTGATTAAGGTGGGTGGCGCAACAGAGACTGAGATAGACGAAAAGAAATTCCGCGTTGATGATGCGGTAGCAGCGACGAAGGCAGCGCTGGCGGAAGGAATCGTAACCGGTGGTGGCGTGACGCTCGTTAATATGGCAGCTAAGCTCGACGATTCTGATGCGGGGGCTAAGATTGTAAAGAATGCTCTTAAGGCACCATTTACACATATTATGGAAAACGCGGGGCTAAACGCACAGGCGCTTCTAGCTGAAGTAGAAAAAGCAAAGGATGGAATGGGCGTTAACGTGATGGAGCCGGAGAAAGGATTGGTAGATTTGAAGAAAGCTGGCGTGATTGATCCAGTAAAGGTAACGAAGGAAGCGGTACAAAATGCGGTATCGATTGCGGCAACAGCGATTACGATGGGTGCATTAATCTGCGAAATTCCTGAGGAAAAGCCGGCGGCGCCGGATATGGGGGGGATGTACTAACTCTTAAACTTTTCTCCGGAGGAGAAAAGTTTAGCAAAAGAGGTTAGTTAGAAAATTGAAATGGAAGTGAATTCCATTTCAATTTTTGTTTACAGAATTATTAATCTCGTTGAGATTAATAATAGTTTGGAAGTGAATTCCAAGTTATTTCTTGTTCTAGAGTTTTGGAGGTAAACTTCTGGCTATTTGTTGTTTATTCGATTGACTCGATGATGTAGAGTAGGGCTTCGGCGCGTTCAGTCTCGTCGGGGATTTCGCGAGCCGATTGGTAGGCTGCTTCTAAAAGAGTTTCATCGTTTGAGTTCTTAATAATATCTTGATAAAGGTGAAACTTTTGTGAGGGCTCAAGTGTAAGTTTACTAATAAGTGGTGCTAGATCTTGCAAGGCAGCTGCTTTGATTTGTTCGCCGTTACTATAGGCAGTATTACTCGGAGTTGGAGTCGGCGATAAAGATTCGTCCATTGCTACCGGGTCTAGAGCGGTAGAGTTGGTGGACGGTTCCGACATAACGGAATCCGTCTGTAGCTCTGTGGTTGAAGAATCAGAGGATTGGTCGGGTATTTCGACCGTAGCGGGATTTGAAGTTGAAGATAGATCCTCTGTGGATGAGGCGGGCATTTCGATGGTAGAAAAGTCTGTCGAGGACACCGGCGTTCCGGGTATAGTTGAGTCCACGGGAAGTGCCTGAGTAGAAGAAAAGTCAGCAGAGGACGCTGGTGCTTCAGACGTTGATGGATCCATGGAGGGTATTTGAGGGGTAGAAAAGTCTATTGAAGAAGGCTGTTGTGGTGGTAGAGAAAAATCTGTTGGGGTAGTTGGCGGAGTAGGACTACTTGCGGATGTAAATGGGTTGGGATTTTCTGGGCTTTCGATGGGGTTTTGGGTGGGGGAATCAAATTGTGCTTCGAGATCTGGGAATGGGCCAACTTGATCATTAATCATGCCGTTGTCGCCTTCTGGTATAGTTGATGGAGCTGGCACTGGGTCTGAAAAAACAGGATCCTTACTAGTTGTTTTAGTAATTTCGTCAATTGCTTTTTGTAGATCGTCGTTATCTGTTGTTTGATTTTGGTCCATGATTGCCCACCTTTTAATTATTATATTTTATATATATGTTAGCATAATTAGATTAAATACGCAAGAAGCTTACGATTTTGTCGAGAAGATCGGGCTTGATTTGTTCCATTGGGAGATGATTCCCCAGGATGTCAACAATGACTTCTCCGTTACTACTAGGAAAATAAACTTTTGTAGTGATAGCGAGACGTTTTTTGGGGATAAGGACGGCGGAGAAATGCTGGCCTTCTTGTACTATTCCGAAAGCTCTGAAATCCTCGAAACGATGGAGTGCTTTACCCTCGGTTAGGCCGTTTTTGTCTAATTGATAATTAATTTTGCGAGGGGGGCGTAATGTAAAAATGATAATAGAAATACAGCTGAGGACTATTAGGATTAAAAATGACCACCAGCCGAGAAATACCGCGAGTAGAGAAAGAGCTCCGCTAACCACAAGTAAACCTATATACCATAGTGCGCTGTGGTCTTTGACGAAGTATTCTTCTGCTTGCCAGGAAATTGATTGCGGTATCTTTGCCATAAGTTTATTATAGCATATTTTAAAATGTGGTAGTGATATTGTGCAAAGTTTGGTTAAGTGGTAGAATGAAAGGAATGGAGGGTTACCCAAGTGGTTGAAGGGGACTCATTGCTAACGAGTTAGTCCGGAGCAATCTGGAGCGGGAGTTCGAATCTCCCACCCTCCGCCAGAAAATTTATAGTTAGTTTACTGTGGTGTAGATGGAAATTGTTTATTATTTTATTAGTGTGATATAATAAATGTTATGATGAGAAGCAAGAAACAAATTCTTTTATTAATAGCGTTAGTAATCGGTGGTGTATTTCTGATGAATACGCCGGGGGTTTCAGCACTCACTCTTCGAGAGGGTGTGGAGGCGGCTAGGTGTGACGGTTGTCCTGCTGATTTGTTTGGCGATGGCGGTGTTTTTAAACAGATAACTAATACGCTTATTTATATCGTTGGCGTAATTGCTGTAGTGATGTTGGTGTTTGGTGGTATTAAATATGTAGTTTCGGGCGGCGATGCAAAAAAAGTGACTGATGCGAAGAATACTGTATTATATGCGATAATTGGTCTCGTGATTGCCTTTGTATCTTATGCGATCGTGACGTTCGTGATTTCGGCATTACCTTCTTCTGATAATCCAAACACGACTTCGCTTGTTTTGTCGTCAACTAAGTGTTAGGGTTGTTAGTATTAGGTTTTTGGCTCCGCTATCTTGTAGTATTTTTGTCGCGGATAACATAGATGCTCCAGTCGTCCAAACGTCATCTAGAAGAAGGTAAGTAGACTTAGGGGAGATTCTGATTTTGGGGTTTATTGCGTAGGCGGTTTTGGCTTGTTTTAGGCGTTGATCTCGTGAAGAGCCGACCTGGGTGGTTTTATTAATACGTAGAAGTAGATGAGAAACCTTCGCTCCCTGCTTGTAATATTTAGCGAATTGATTCGAGATTATTGTGGTGTGGTCTAGACCGCGTTTTCTGATGTGCCGCGCGATAGTGGGTAGAGGGATTACAATAAGGTTCTGATAACTTGAAGGAATGGTTCGGGAGAGAATCTCGGCAAGTGGTTTGGCGGCGGAGCGGGCGGAGCGGTATTTGAGATCGTAGACTAAAGCGCCAATAGTTGAGCTGCGTCTAGAAAATATAAAGGTAGGTGGAAGGGATAAGCGGCTTTGGCAGACGCATTTTGTAGTAGGCTCTTTGCAAAAGGGGCAAAGATTTTGGCAGTGTGTAATGATGTCGTTTTTACAACGTTCGCAGAGTATTTTTCCTACATTCTGACATCCTCTACACGCATAGGGGGCGATGAGATCTAGGAGATTGGGGAATGTTGTATTATTTACATTTTGGGCCATAATTTGCTTGATTTTACTATAGGTATGATATATAATAAAGCATAACAATATAAGTGGAGGAAATATGGCTCGTACAAATAGTGACGATTTGCTGATGGAAGATGATCTTGCCGCTGCTTTTTTGGGAGGAGATGACGAAGTGGTCGCTCCGGTCGAACCAGAAGAGCCAGCTGTTGATGATGTTCCACAAGATGAAATCAGCGAACCGGTCGAAGATGAATGGGTGGAGACAGATGAATTCCCTGGGCAACTTGCTGTAGATGTTTATGAAACGGCGGATAAGTTGGTCGTAAAAGCGCGCACTGCTGGAATTTCCAAGTCAGATTTAGACGTAAGTATTTCCGATAATATTTTAACGATTTCTGGCGTTTTGTCGGGTGGAGAAGACGAGCAGACGACACGTTGGCATATCCAGGAATGTTATTGGGGAGAATTTTCAAGAACGATTGCGCTACCTGTGCAGGTTCGTGAAGACGAAAATAGCGTAAAAGCAGAACTGAAAGATGGTGTATTGACAATTATGTTTGACAAAGAAAAGACTGAAGCGCCGAAAAAAATTGCTATACAGTAATCCTTTGTTTTGTTTTGGATTAGATGCGTCATTCGGTTAATGGCGCATCTTTTTGTATTGAACACGAGGTCGGTCTTTTGACAACGTTATTGTATGCGATGTTTGTTTTACGGATACCATGGATAGCATCGTGAAAAAAACGCCCTACAAGAGGGCGTTATATAATTCTACTTACTATTGTTCGAGAATGCTGCCAATTACCCAGTTAACTAGTGCGAAAGCAAGTACGCAGATAACTAAACCGATAAGACCGTAGAGGATAGTGTCTTTGCCTTTTTTTACTTTGCCGGCATCCCCGGACGAGGTCATATAGGTAACGCCACCGATAATCATGACGACAACACAGACAAGACCGAGGACGGCAATAACTTGACTTAATATGGTTGTTATATTGCCTACTAAATTGTCTCCCCCTCCGTTAACTGGGTTGACGGATTCGCCTATGGCTAGTTTCGTAATTAAACTGTTCATTTTTTTCCTTTGCTATTAACTTAGTTTTATTTTAAACCTTTTTGATAAAAAAAGCAAGAATGCGTAATAGATATTATTCTTTGTCAATGGTAGATTCTTGGCCGCCCTCTGTGCTAGATTCTTCGGAAGCTTCCTGGGAGGACGAATCGGGATTGTTGTTCTGTTTAAGGATGGAACTAATGACCCAGTTGACGGCCACGAAAGCTAGTGAACATACTACTAATCCAATAGCGGCATATAAGAGGGTATTACGGGCTTTTTCGAGTTTACCTTGGTCGCCTCGTGAGGTCATATAATTGACGCCACCAATGACCATGAATACCGCGGCGACGGTGCCGCTGACTATGATGATGTTTTGGAGGATAGCCAGAATGACCTCCGGTAACTTCTCTTCTTGATCAGAATATCCACAACCAAAGGCTTGTTTAAGCTCTGGGTCGATATTAGTTTCGCAAACGTCGTTAGTTGCTTCAGTTGGAGGGTCGGCATAAGTTTGGCTGAGGGGGAGGAGCGAGAATAGGGGGAGCGATAAAACGGCAAAGATTATCGCCAACCGCCTAAGGTGTTGTTTATGCATTTTGGTTGACTCCCTTCGCTAGGGTTATTTGGTAGTGGATTGTTTGATATGATTGATGGTTGGACCCAGTGTTTGTCTGTTGTTCGCTTATTATAACAATATTCGGTGTAGGTATGAAGGCCGCTTCCTTAGCCTGGCGAATAAGATTCGAAACGAAGGCTGTAATAAGCTCTGCTAATGCGACGATAGCGAGACCGATGAGGGCATTTGTAATCATAGATTTGGCCTTTTTGATTTTGTCCGGGGAACCTGCCGAAGTGCTGTAGGTAATACCTCCATAGACCACGAAAATTGCTGATGCAACACCAGCCATGCCGATAAACCAATTAATGGTGTTAAGAAATAGCGCGTCAGGGCCAATACAACTTTCATTGATACAATTGGTGAGATTGCTTCCTCCGGCTACCACCGCTCGAATCGTGCCCATGATGATAGCAGAAGACATGGTGATAGCGAGACCGATGAAGGCGCGGGATAAGGTTTTTTTGCCGGCGGCAGCTTTCGCGGGCTCTTCGCCTGAGAAAACATATTGGTAGCCGCCATAAATGACATAACCGAGCGCTAGGAAAGAAGCAAAAATTGTAATGTCGGCGGAGACGTTAGTAGCGATTGCCCAGATGCCGGACTTGAGTGTGTCTTGATCGTTGGTGATTGTCACACCGCAGTCCCATGGTGTCATGCCGAGGATGATTGGTTGACAATCGGCTCTGCCTTCGAATAAGATTTCGCTGCCGGATTGAGTATTGCTGCCGTTGCCGTCGGAATTGCTGTTGCTGCCTGAGTTGCTGTTGCTACCAGAATTATTGTTGTTGGGCGTTGCTGAACTAGGGGCGTTGTCTTGGGTTCCGTCTCCGTCAGCATCCACTATGGGTTCTGCAAAGGAAAACTCCGTGAAAAGACTAGCCGAAAAAGTCAGACACGATGCTAAGATTATCGCTAAACTAGCTAAAATAGGGAAGGTTTTATGTCTCTTATTAGTCATTTCTGTAATTAATATAACATAGGTGGTTTAAAAATGTCCAGTATGAAACGAAAACACTTTTGACTATTTTGCAAAATGCTTGATTATGGATTGACAGATAGTAGGATGCGTGCTATAATTAAGACAGCGCCTTGAAGGGAGGCAGTTTTTGTTATGAAACTAAGAAAGACCTCAAAAATGAAAAGGATTTGGGTGGGGTTGATTGGTTTTTTGATGATTGCTGTTTCTCTAATAGGAAATTTTGGTCTTATTATGTCGCCAAATGTAGTGGCGGAGCCGCAGAATACATCCACGCAGGAAGAAACGACACCAGATAATAATGAGTCTGAGGAAGAAAATAATGAGTCCGAGGAAGAAAATAATCCTGAATCAGAGGAGGAGGGTTCGACTAACGAAACTAACCAAGTTGTGAGTGCAGCCGGTGATGGATGTAAGTCTAGTTTAGGGGCTCTCAGTTGGTTTATTTGTCCTCTAATCGAGATGACAGCTAAGGGTGTTGATAAGGTTTATGGGATGATTGAGGGGTGGCTACAATTAGACCCAGTGTCGTTTAGGGGCGACTCGGCGATTCAGCGAGTGTGGGAATATGTAAGAATAATGACGAATGCCGTGTTTATTATGTTCTTCTTGGTAGTGATCTACTCTCAGATTACTGGTATCGGTATATCTAATTACGGAATAAAGAAAGTTTTGCCGAAAATCGTCGTGGTGGCGGTTTTGATTAATCTGAGTTTCTTGATTTGTTCTCTTGCAATTGATGTTTCGAATATAATTGGCAATGGGTTAAGAGGCTTGTTCTCGTCTATAGAGGGGAGCGTTTTGAACTCTACGGAGGTTGCGGTAAATAATGGAGCGTCGATGGAAGATGCGTATAAAGCGATATCGCTTGGGTCAACTTTGGCGATTGGTGGAGGGGCGATCATAATTGAATCTGGATTGATTTGGATGTTAATTCCTACGGCGCTAGGCGCCTTTGCTGCGGTAGGGACGGGGTTGATTACGATTGCATTACGTCAAGCTGTGGTGGCGTTACTTGTGATGATATCGCCTCTTGCCTTTGTGGCTTATATGCTACCAAATACGGAAATATGGTTTAAGAAGTGGAAAGATGTGTTTACGCAGATGCTGGTGTTCTTTCCAGCGTTTAGCTTGCTTTATGGGGCATCAAGTTTAGCGAGCTTTGCGATTATGATGACAGCAATTGCGAATAAAGATGGGTTCTGGTTGATATTGGCTCTAGGGGTGCAGACGCTGCCGTTGTTTTATTCGGTAAAATTAATGCAAATGTCGAATACATTCCTGGGTAGTATTAACGCGAAGTTGCAAGGATTGGCGGCGACTCCGCTTGCGGCGAACAGGGCTTGGGCAGATTCGCATCGGCAGCTGACGAGGCAAAAAACATTGGCGAGTGGAATTACGCCATCGGCGAGGCTTGTGCAGTTTTTGTCGAATCAAAAGGTGGCTAGAGAAGAAGAAACTAGTGAACTGGCTAGTTATGTAAAACTTCGGGGTCAGGCTCATGGAGTTCGACGAAATTATACATCGAAGGGTGTACCAACGGCTGAAGGAGAAGCTGCATACAAGAGGCAAGCCCTTAGTATGGTGTATACTCTAGCCATCGAAAGGCACAAGAACAATATGAATAAGGGGTTGGGTAGTTTGGAAGCAGTAGAAGCAAATGCTGGGGCAATAAAGAAGGCGAGGTTGAAGGCCCTTGATGTTGAGAATGTGGTGGCCTCGGATAAGTTGAAGATGGAGGCGTCACGTGGGGAGAAAATTGACTATGAGAATGCGAAAGGTTTTCATAAACGAATGGAGGATGCAATAAATGTGCACTTTGACGATGTGAATGGAAGAAAGAAAGATTATAAGATGCACGAAATAAAGGATCGCGATTTTGCTAGAGGTCAGTATAATGCAATAGTCGAAACTATGGAGGGGGATGTTCAGGGCATTCACTATGCGGCAGCGATGGCAGCGCAGAATTATGATACACAGAAAAAGATTGTAGAGACCAAAATGCAGAAATATTTTGAGCTTACGCCTCCTACGAAGGATGTTGAGTTTAGGCTAAGTGAGTTAACTAAAGATAAAGATGCAATTGATAATGTTGATTCTATTATTTCTGGGCTAAGAGTATTAAATCAGCGTGGCGACACTGATTTGGTTAAAAAACACATGGATGAACTTTTAGCACATAAAGTTCAATTAGGTACCCACGCATCACAGGCGCTGGCTGGCTTCTTAATGTTCGATGTAAAAGACAGCGACCCATGGTTAAGGCGTTTTGGAAAATATATTAACCTAGAGACTGCAAATGTTTACAATAAAAATAGACGAAAAGTGATGGAAGTAGATTATGGTGAGTACGTGAAGGGGTATCATGACGGAGAGCCGGATTCGGCGGATACGCCGGGCGGTAGAATGTATGCAAAGAAAGGTATGGTTCAATTGACTGAGGGTACGTCGCTTGATAACATTGAAAGAACGGCGCTTGCGAACTTGGATGAAAGCTTGAAAAAGGTATATGGGTTTGATAAGGACCATGAAGATCAACCTTGGGATGTGAGTGGCTGGATGAAAAAGCGTAAGGAAGTCCAGAAGGCTATGGAGCCAGCATTCTTTTCTGCAGCCCTAAAGTGGCCATCAGGAAGTGAGCAAATAAGCAGTGCAGTGAAGTTTTGGACTGGATATGGTTTGGAACAAGTCGGAATGGACGAGAATAACGAGCCAATATTTAAAATGAAAGGTGTTTGGGAGAATGAAAAGGGGCTATTTACGGGGTACGAAAAAGGGTCTAATCACGAAAAGAAAAACTTTAATAATGAGGTGAAGGCGTTCTTTCGCGATAGGGTGGAAGATTTCTTCAGGGACCAAACTACTGGGCAGATACTTGGGATGAGATCGGATTTTAAAAATGCAATGATAGAACATATGCTTGAGGATTATTTTTTGGAGGGTAGTCTTAATAGAGAAAAGGGAGATGGCAAAACGGAAGATGAGCGTCGGATGAAATATGAAGAGGCTAGAGCTGAGATTCAGACGAGATATGGCGATGAGAGTTTTGAGGTAGCAGTTGAAAAACGTAAAAATGATATGGCGAAGTTAAAGGAGGAATATGCAGGTAAGAAGATTAGGGAAGTTCTTGGGTTAGCCGGTAAGTTGGGACAAATGTGGGACACTAAGAAGTCTGGTACTGCTATTAATGCGAAGGACTGGTTGCGTAGTATAACACTTTTGGATGATAAAGAGAAAATGTTTGACGAGGTAAAGTTTTATGAAAGATTAAGAAGCAGGGAGAGTTCCTCGTTTGGATCTAACCAAGACGATGATGGATATTATAGAATATACAACGCCGAGACTAGGATGAATATAAAAAATAGTTTTGATAAGCTTTGGGATGATCATAAGAATGAGTCGGCAGATGTCTTCTATGGTAATGTAGAATCATGGTTGAAGGATTGGTTTGGTGGAGGTGATACTGAGATTGGGAAAAAGTTTAGTAAATATTATGAATCTAAGAAAGAAAATAACTTCTTTAGTGCGAGCGAACTAATGGCGAAGATGAAGGAAATTTTAGACGATCCGGAAAACTTCCCAGATAGTTAAAAAAATAGAGTTACTTCTTAAGATTGCAGGCATTCACATCCGCCATTAAACTGGAGGTTTTTTCGCTATTTGAGATTGAAAGAAAAGATAAACCAATTCTTATAAAGAGTATATTGCGTTTAATGTTTTAACTTGGGCGAATGCGAAGTTTTAATGTTTAGTTGTGGTATAATGATATTATGGCACAGTATAAGGTACCGCAGGACGTTGAGGCGGACGATAAGTTGATTGGGCCGTTTAGTTTTCGGCAGTTTGTGTATCTTTTGATTGCAGGTGGATTAGTTGCATTAGCGGTGGGGTTGTTCCAGATTTTTCCGTTACTTGCCGCGATTCCGATACCGTTCGTGCTGCTTTTGGTAGTGTTGGCTCTGCCGTTAAAAAAAGATCAGCCCATGGAGACATATTTGGCAGCATTGGTGTCCTACGTCTTGAAGCCGAGGATTAGAGTTTGGACTCCTGGACAAAAGAATTCGATTATTGCCATAACTGCCCCGAAAAAAGTTGAGGAGGCACGAACTCGGGATTTAACGAGCGAAGAAGCTACGCATAGATTATCTTTTTTGGCGGGAATCGTAGATACCAAGGGATATGCTATTAAAGGGTTGAATACTGGGTCGCTGAACGATGAATTGGTAGCAGAAGCAAAAGCGACGAGCGATATGTTTGAAACTGGGCATTTTGATAGACTAGTAGATACTTTAGCGAAAGACGAAAAGGATCGATATAAAGATGCGGTTAAAGGCATGGAGAGGGAAATAAAAAAGGTGGGATGGAATTACAAAGCAAAGGAAAGCTCGAAAGAAGCGGAGAAGAGGCAGGCGTTTAACGAAATGGACAGAAAGAGAGGAACTGGGGAATTCGTAGAGAATGGAGGACCTAGGGATGAGAGCGTTGAGAGAATGATGAGTGGCGCGAGCGATAAGGGGGTAATCGAGCAGGCAAATGATAAAGTTGATAAGACGGAGGAGATCCCATCTGATTTTGATGCGATGGCGCCAAACTTTGAATCTGATGTAGTAGTGAAGCCGATATCCGATGACGAGCTAAAGAAAAAACCAGTAGAAGCGCCAAGGTTGGAAAAAACCGCGACAAATAGACTAGAATCTGCTAAAATTGCATTAGCAAACAATGCTGATTTCTCGGTGGCAACAATTGCAAAAGAAGCTAATCGTATAAAAGAAAGGAATGAAGACGAAGTTTTTATTTCGTTACGCTAGGTTATGAATCCACAACAGAATAATACAAATACGAATCAAATGGGACCACAGGTCATCATGCCTACCCAGGGAGCGCAAGGCCCCCAGGGGGTTCAGAGTACTCAAGGTATAAGTAATCAGCAATCGATGGGGCAGCAAATATACCCCCAACCAGCAACAGGGCAGGCGATGGGGCAACAGGTGAGCCCTCAGTCGATAATGGGACAGCAGCTGAATCCTCAGCAAGTAGCGGGCCAGGTAGCAGGTCAGCAACTAAGTCCTCAGCAAGCTCCTAATCAGGCGATGCCGAATGCTGGAGCTGGAGTCGGCAGTTCTCAAGCATTAGAGCAAAATGCTTCAAATGTGGGAGCAAAAACTCTTAAGGCGAATCAAAATGCGCCAATTTCTCCTGTGAAAGAGTCTCCAACGTCAACTCAGTCGACACTGCTTATATCGGAGTTACGTGATAATGTGGTAATCATGAAGGATGGTTCTTACCGTGCTGTCGTTGCATGTAAATCGATCAACTTTGATTTGATGTCTGACGCAGAACGTGAAAGCGTAGAATACTCATATCAGAATTTCTTAAATTCATTGAAATTTAATATTCAAATTTTGATTCGTTCACAAAAAGTAGATATCGGCCCTTATATCGAGAAGCTATCCGAGATACGCCGGAATAATGACAATATGTTGCTTGGTGTTTTGATGGATGATTATATTAATTTCATTGATGTTTTATCGCAAGAGGCAAATATCATGGATAAGTCCTTTTTCATTGTGGTACCATATTATTCGTCTCCAGATGCAGAAAAAGTTTTGAATCAAACAAAGAATTTCTTTAAATCTTTCTCAAAGAATAAAGGAATTGAAGTGACGAGGATCGATAGAGCTACTTATGATAAGGCGATGAGCGAAATAACAAATCGAGTAGATTCGGTGATGTCGGGGTTGTTCCAGATTGGGATCCATGCAGTTAGATTGAACACAAAGGAACTAGCGGAGCTTTATTATAACTTCAATAATCCGGATACGGCTATTCGAGAGCCGTTAGTGGACTTTTCGAAATTAGCAACGTTGTATGTAAGAAAGGGAGAAAGAGGAGCACAAAATGGCTAGAAAGAAGAAACAGTTAACAGCGGCGGAAATTGCAGCGCAAAATGAAGCGATTGAGGCGGCACAGATTCAGCATGCGTTTGAGCAGGGTACTAATACGTTAAGGGATTTGATTTCCCCGTCGGCGATCGAGATTCATTCGGATTATTTTCGGTTAGGTAATAAATACGGGCGTACGATGTATGTTTATGGGTATCCGAGGTCGCTGTATACTGGTTGGATTTCGCCAATTATAAATATTGATGAAGTAGTGGATGTGTCGATGTTTATTTATCCGGTGGAGTCTGCGGTAGTAATGAAGAATTTACGTACTAAGGTTACACAGCTTGAAGCTTCGTATAGCTTGAATATGGAAAAAGGTAAGGTGCGCGATCCGGAGATTGAGGCGGCAATTACGGATGCGGAGGAATTGCGTGATCAGTTGCAAGTTGGCTCTGAGAGATTTTTCCGGTTTGGGTTGTATGTGACTATGTGGACAGATTCTCTAGAGGAGATGAAGTACGTGCAACAGAAGATTGAGACGATTTTTGGACAGCAGATGGTGTTTTCTAAAGTGGCAAATGCGCAACAAGAGCAGGGATTAAATTCTGTAATGCCACAATGTCAGGATCAGCTGCAAATTCGTAGAAATATGAACACCGGTGCGATTTCGACGTCCTTCCCGTTTACTTCTGCTGACTTGACGCAGGATAAGGGAATATTGTACGGCATCAACATGCATAATAATGGTTTGGTGATTTTTGATAGATTTTCGCTTGAAAATGCAAATATGGTAGTTTTTGCGAAGTCTGGTGCTGGTAAGTCGTTTACGGTTAAGTTGGAAGCGCTACGCACAATGATGATTGGAGCAGAAGTGCTAATTATTGACCCGGAGAACGAATATCAGAGGCTATGTGACGCGGTGGGCGGTTCTTATATTAGATTATCGCTAAACTCTGATGTCAGGATTAATCCGTTTGATTTACCGAAAGTAGTAGACAGTGAGGATGCTGGGGATGCTTTGAGGTCTAATCTCGTGACTTTGCATGGCTTATTTAGATTAATGCTTGGAGGAAATCAGGCTGTAGCTGGCGGCCAAGTAATTTCGGCGCTTTCGGCGAGCGAGGAGGCCGATCTAGATCAGGCACTAATTGATACTTATGCAAGAGCGGGAATTACTTCTGATCCTTTGACACATCAGTCTACACCGCCAACGATTATTAATCTGTATGATACATTGCTACATATGGGCGGATCGGGACCGCAACTAGCGCAGCGTCTGAAGAAGTATACGAGTGGAACTTTTGCAGGTATTTTCTCACAGCAATCAAATATTGATATTAACAACCAGATGGTGGTGTTTAATATTCGCGATCTTGAGGATGAGCTTCGTCCGGTGGCGATGTATATTGTGCTATCGCATATCTGGAACATTGTGAGAGCCGAGCAAAAGAAGAGGCTTTTGATTGTGGATGAGGCGTGGCAATTAATGCAACACGAGGACTCGGCTAATTTCTTGTTTTCGCTAGCTAAAAGAGCAAGAAAATATTACCTAGGACTGACAACTGTTACACAGGATGTCGAAGATTTTATGAGCACTAAGATGGGGAGGGCAATTGTGGGAAACTCGTCGATGCAATTATTGTTGAAACAATCAGTATCTGCGGTGGATGTGCTTTCAGATGTTTTCAAATTGACCGGTGAAGAGAAGAGAAGGCTTTCGAACTTCCCAGTGGGACAAGGGTTGTTCTTTGCGGGGCAGAATCACGTGCATATTCAGGTAATTGCGTCGGAAACAGAGGAGAGCTTGATTACAACCAATCCAGGGGGAAAGTAGGCTAATTCTTGATTAGAAGGATTAGTCTTGAAGAGATTTCAGGCAAGGTGTAATATTTTTGACTTGATAGAGAAGTTTTTGCACTGGGGGAAGTGTAGCTTTGACCTAAAGGAGGCTTTGACGCAGGAGGAGTTTATCTATTTTCGACTGGGGTAGTTTAGCACTCTTGTGTTTTGAGTGCTAATGATATATAATATCTAATATGGCAAAAAGAGATTATTATGAAGTTTTGGGTGTTCCTAAGAATGCCTCTGATGATGAAATAAAAAAAGCTTATCGAAAACTGGCGGTTAAGTATCATCCGGATAAAAATCCTGGCGATAAGGAAGCGGAGGCGAAGTTTAAAGAGATTAACGAGGCACATGATGTGTTGGCGGACAAACAGAAACGTGCAAGGTATGATCAGTTTGGGCATGCTGGGGTTGGTGGAGCAGGCGGCAATCCGTTTGCGGGAGGTAATCCGTTTGGGAATGGTGGAAGTTATAACTTTAATGGGCAGACATTCAACTTTGATTTTGGTGGCGGGGGATTCGAGGACATCTTAGGAAGCTTATTTGGCTTTGGTGGTGGAGCGCGAAGGGCGCGTCGAGGGGCCGATTATCAGACGACGGTTACTTTGACGTTTGAAGAGGCGGTTTTTGGTGCAACAAAAATGGTATCAGTGAACGGTGAGAGTCTAAAAGTGAAGATACCTGCGGGTATTGACGATGGAATGTCGATTAGGTTAAGTGGGAAAGGTGGAGAGGCGCCAGAAGGAGGGGGCGAAAAAGGTGATTTGTACGTCAGAATTAGAGTAAAGCCGCATAAAACCTTAACGCGAGAAGGGGCAATTATCTTGTCGGAAAAGACAATTAATATGGTGGATGCAGCTTTAGGGTGTGAAATTGAAGTTGAGACAGTGGATGGTCCGGTGACAATGAAGGTTCCTGCGGGGACTCAATCTGGAACTCCGTTTAAGCTTTCGGGGCATGGAGTGCCGTTTCGGAGTGATGGCGATAGGGGTCCTCATATTGTAACTGTAGTAGTGGAGACGCCGAGAAATCTGAGTAAAAAACAAAAAGAGCTTTTAGAAGAGTTCCGCAATACTAAGAAACGTGGGTTTTGGGGATAAATTTGAGTTCACGTCGTTAGAGTATGGTGTGGGTTTTAAATGTCTTGTTTATGCTGCTAGACGGAGATCTACGGTATTAGTGGAAGTATTAATAGCGACTAGATCGACGCCATTGGCGGCACGTTCGATACGGTGAGTGACTCGTCCGGAAGAATCTTTGACGACAAGTGAATTTGAGAGTAAGCTACCTTCAACGTAAGAGCTACTGCCGTCAGGTGAACGATAAATTACGCCGTTTCTGAGTAGCATTTCTTCTAATTTTCCCATTTTACCTCCTTTAATTTTTATTTAGTATACGCCCATCTTTTCAAAAAGCAAGCACAGGCTTAATGTTGATTTACGGAAACTATTGAAGGGGACTGGAGTCGTGGTGTGATGTGGGGGTTAGTGTAGAGATGTGATTACAAGGTTAGCAGAAAACATGGTTATAGGATTAGCGAAAAAATGCGGCGTGGGTGGTGGCGTAATATGTTATAATAAATGTGGAATATTTTATTTTGTAATAGTTGTTAATCAGTCGGTATGAGAAAGATGCTGACACAAATATAGAAAGGTAAATATGGAAATAGTTGTTTCTGTGATTATTGCCATAGCCGGTATGATGGCTGGGGCGGGGGGTGTTTATGCTTATAACAAAAAGAGTGAAAAAGGAGCAAAGGATAAAGCGGACAACCTCATAAGAAAAGCAAAAAGAGAAGCGTCGGATATTGTTTTGGCTGCAAAAAAGGAGGCGGCTACTTTATCGGAGAAAACCAGAACTGAGGAAAACGAGAGAAGAAAGGAGTGGAGAAGAACTGAAGACCGTTTGTCGGAGCGAGAGACTGCGCTCGATACGAAATTAGATCAGCTTGAAAAAAAGACAGAGAAAATATCGCGCGAGGAAAAGCAGCTTGAAGAGTTGAAGAATGAAGTGCGCGAGATTCGAACGAAACAGCATGAGAAGTTAGAAAAAATCGCCGGTTTATCGAAGGCGGATGCTAGGGATAAATTGATGAAGATGACCGAAAATGATATTAAACAAGATTTGGTGAATTTGGTGGTTAAGGAACAAAAAGAGTTGCGCCAGGATGTGGATGAAACTGTACAAGCCCTGCTTCTGACCGCGATGGAAAGAATGTCTTCGGAAGTAACGGCTGATAGAACAATTACGGCTTTGAAGCTTCCAGATGATGACATGAAAGGAAGAATAATCGGAAAAGAGGGAAGGAATATTCAGGCTTTGCAAAGAGCAACAGGTGTGGATATTTTAGTCGATGATACGCCTGGGATGGTAGTGCTCTCTTCGTTTGATCCGATTAGGCGACAGGTTGCAAGGTATGCTCTGGAGCGTTTAATGAAGGATGGTAGAATTAACCCTTCATCAATTGAGGAAGCAGTAGCAAAAGCTGAGCGCGAGATTGAAAAAGAGGTAGTACGAGCTGGTGAGGACGCGGCGCGAGAAGTGGGAATAGTGGGGATCCCGCGAGAAATATTGCATCTGCTTGGTGAGCTTAAATTTAGGACTTCTTATGGGCAAAATGTATTGCTACACTCGATTGAGATGGCACACGTGGCTGGTATGATTGCGGAGGAGATTGGTGCCGATAAAAGAATCGCAAAGACGGCAGCGTTACTCCATGATATCGGTAAGGCGGTGACGCACAAGATTGAGGGGAAGCATGCGGATATTGGTGCGGAGCTTGCGAAGAAGTATGGAATGGATGATAGAGTTGTGCATGCGATTGCGGCGCACCATAATGATATTGAGCCGACGACACCTGAGGCGATTATTGTAAAAATTGTAGATGCGATGAGCGCAGCGAGGCCAGGTGCGAGGAATATCTCGGCGGAGAACTTTGCCGAAAGGATGCGTGATCTTGAAAATATTGCAACCTCATTCCCTGGGATTGATAAAGCGTATGCAATTTCGGCCGGTAGGGAGATTCGAGTAATCGTGGAGCCGAAACAGATTGACGATCTTTCGGCGTTGAAATTAGCGCGTGATATTGCAAATAAAATTGAGGCAACAATGTCGTATCCTGGCGTAATAAAGGTGAATGTGATACGTGAGACGCGCGCCGTAGAGTACGCAAAATAGAAACTAATGATGGGTTGGGGTAAAATAGTTATTTAGAAAGGAAAAAATGGAGTACGTTCGATTAAAATACGCAAATAATAAACTAATCGATACAAATATTAAAGAACATCGTGAAGTGATAGACGAGTACGTTACTAAAAAGGGTATGGAGTATGTCGGTTTTATTCCTGTCTTATTTGATGCTAATGGAAAAATGATGGAAGTGGACTTGATGTTTAAAAAGTCCTCTAAAGATAATAAGTAGCAATAATAGTAATGATGTTGGTGGCTGATGTTTGGCATAGGAACTGGCCAGATATGTTTGAAAAGAATGTGTAGATTATCGCAATAGATAATAATCGTTTTATTTTTAAAAAATAATTAACTCTCACCTCTACTCCTTATAGCTTATGCTTTTATTACAGCATTAACATAAGCCGATTGAGTATAAAAACAGCGGGGAATTGGAGTATTGCATGAATAATGCCAAGTAAATATGTAATAATATCGCGAGAAGGACTGGCGGTTACCAGGGTTGTTTTTTTGATTACCGAGGCTAAATGGCTTATTTACTATCCTTGTCGGTGATGGTGATGCCGCCGAAGCCGCCGGCCGCATCGATATAAATGGTGTATTGGGATTTGTTGGTGGGGTTTTTGCGGTCATCAGAGAAGCCACCAAAAACGAAGCCGGACTTTAATTTGATTTTGATGTCATTAGGGACGATGATGTCGATACCGCCGAAGAGAGCGAAAGCTTTTATGACGGTATCTTTATCAAACTTGGCGTGACGAAGGTCTAGTTTAGCGCCGCCGAAGATGGCAGCAATGTTGGAGCCAGTGAAGATTTCGTCTTTGTAGATGCGGTCGGTGCCGGAAAAGGCGGCGAATTGGGAGTCCATAGATTTGCCGTCTTTTGTGGCTTCGGCGACTTTCTTTGAAACTTCTTGGTCGGTTTTGCTATGAAAGAGACTTTTTATGGTGATAGAGAGACCAGTGGCGACGAGGAAGACGGCGAGGATGACTTTCCAGGCAACGTCATAAGAGAAAACATTTTGAGCCGCAAGTAGCAAGATGACGCCGACGGCGATGAAACCGAGGCTCATGATTTTGTCGTTATCGGTGATGAGGCTGACGACACTCGGGACGATGATAAAGAGGGTCCACCAGCCGTTGAAAAAGATGTCAAGGTTGAAAAGCCCGAGGGCGTTGCCACCGAGAATGATACCTAGGGCGACAATGGCGATGCCCCAGATGATTGGTTTGATTTGTTTCATGTTTTGTACTCCTTTGGAGCAATTATATCACTTAATGAGAGAAGAGAGAAATCCCCCAGCGCTAGTGAGGCTAAAACCTTGGATAAGATTAATTTTGTAAACGTAGATATAATAGTATAATGGTGCTAAATAGATAAAGAAGGAAAGGATTTTATGGAACAAGTTATTTGTCAAAGTTGTGCGATGCCGCTAACGTCGGATGATATGTTCGGTACGAATGCGGATGGAAGCGTGAATAAAGATTATTGTAAGTGGTGTTATGATAAGGGTGAGTTTTTGGATAAGTGTACGATGGAGGAATATATCGAAAAGTGTTCGCAATTTGGCGAGCAGGCTGGGATGACAAATGAGCAGATGAAGGAGTATTGTACGAAAGTGTTCCCGACGCTGAAGAGGTGGAAGAAGTATTAGAGTGACGGTGAATGGGGTGGTGGGGAAGTCGTTGTGAGATTCGCTGAAGAATAATTAGTATTGCTTTACAAAAGTAGTATTTTATGGTACTATAGTAGTGTTTTTTGATTGGTGGAAGTTCAAATGTACATTACAAGAAAGGTTGGTGATGATGAATGCCAAGAAACTATGAGTTAGATTCACTGAAGTCCGTGGAACAAGATGCATTTGAGAGGAAACAAAGAGCTTGGGAAACCTATGCGGATTTGAGGGAACGTTGTAAAGATGCGCATGACGCAATGGAGGCTGCCTGGCAGGAACGAGTTTCTGCCCGGGAAGAAATGAACCATGAGTATGAGAATATGCAGCAGATGAGAGATCGGTCTAAGCAGGTTTGGGATGAATATGGACGAATCCGTGATGGCAATAATAATGAAATTGAACGGCTGCGTACTGAGGCCGACTCTGAACATCAGCAGATGATTGATTGTTTTGAGAGAGCGAGTGATTGTTATGAATATGGTGACAAATCTGAGGCGCCTTATTGGTCTCAGCAGGGACATGAACATAAGGAACGCCGCGATGAACTGAATGAGGAGGTTCGAAGACTTTGTGAGGAGGTGAAATCTGCAAAACAAGATGCCGAATTGCGGGCACCTAAGGTAGATGCTTCGGCTTTTCATCAGGCAAAGGCGGATTTTGAAAGTGCTAAGACTCGTCATGAAACTGCTCAGTCGGAGTTTAAACAGCTTAAGTCGGAACGTGACCAGGCGAAGGCTGAATTCGACTCTGCTCAGGCGGCATATATCAGGGCTAAGGAAGCGTTCCAGAAAAAGCTTGAAGAGGTGAAGGCTAGTAATCAGCGTGAACGCGACAGGGTACTTGATAAGGCTGGGGTGCGCTATTCTGAACGTAAGGATGCGAAAATCGTCAAAAAGTCAGATGGTACTACGCAGATTTATCATGGTGGAGTTGGCTCTGGCGATGGTGTGGGTCATGGACATACGACACTTGATCAGTTTGGTCGGAAGACGTATGACCGCGGAGCGTTTGAGGAGCATGGTGGGCAGAATTTTACCGATGATGGTAAGGGTGTGACTATTTATGATCGCAATGCAAGGCCTGGGCATGAGGTTAGAGGAATCGAGGGTAGGTCTAATCTTCGCGGGCAAAGTTATAAACAGAATAAACACCCTGAAGAGGTTGGGCATATTACTCAGTTTTACGATGATGGTGTGCGGGTCTCCAGAAGTACTACGGATAATATCCATGAAACAAGGGTTCACTGGACTGATGAACGTTTGCCGGCTGGACATCCGGACTACCATAAGAAACCTGAAGACTAACCTTAAAACCAAATACGAAGGGCTACGGATAACGTAGCCTTTTTTACATAGGTATTATATGATAAAATATAAGATATGGAGAAACGGGAAATTATTAAGGAGATAATAAACGGGTTAGAGTGTTTAACGAAAGAGAACCCTCGCGAACTCATTCTTATGCTTGATTATTATGAAGATACTTATTATGAAGATAGTATCAGTGCATTGATACTTAAATGGGAACAATTAGGCTATGGTGATTATGGTAGTTCGTTTCCCGTTACCGCAAAGCTAGTTGCCAAACTTGAGTCTGTAAATGATGGGGTCGAAAGACCTCGGGAGGTTTATGCTGATATTATCGCTTTGGCGAAGGATGCTTTGAAAGAGATGAAAGAATATAAGATTTCATGATTGGTGAAGAATATAACGAAAAAGCCCAGAAGATGAAGATGAAAATGCAGGAGATGATTACTGCGGAGTATAGGTATGTCGATTCGCGGGCGAAATATATTGATTCTTTGATTGAGCGATTTGGGAATTCGAATGATTATATGGTGGAGTTATTGAATTTGAAGAAAGATAATGAGGACGCGAGAGCGTTACTGGCTAGTCTTGATAATATGTTGAAGAATCGTTTGACGGCCGATGGAATTTCGAGATTTAATGAGTTATTGCAAGGGTATTTGAATTATTCTGACGCGATTGGGGAGGATTTGGGGAAGTTTGGGGGTCCTGTAGACTAAGGTTTTATATAGTAAACATTTTAATAAAAAAGATTTATGAAGATTGCGCAGGTTAATAAATACTTTATTGATAAAGAGAATGTGCCGTGCCCGCTAACGGAAAGATTAGTTAGGGCTGGTTATAGGCAAATGAGTGGTGGATATATTAATAAGGCAAAGGCATTAGGAATTGAAAATCCGTCACAGTACTGGCATCTAACGAGCTATTGTAATTCTGTAAACAAAGACAAGACGTTTGGGAAAAATGTTGAGTGTGGCGAATTGATTTTCTGGATGGCGGAAGTGTCTGGGGCGGTGCCAGAAGGTGAATTGCGGGAACTTCTGGAGCGAATTATAGCAAGTAAGGACGATGCGGCTTCTGGATATGATAGGAAGAAGTGGAATAGGGAAATACAAAGGATCTGTTTTGATAGGATTGTTGCGGAGGTTGAGGGAAATGATTGACGTGGGGTTTGATTTTACTTCCAATTCGCCGGGGTATTGGGATAGGTTTTGGGAGAATAATGACGGACTAGGTGGAGGAGGTTCTGATCCGGATGCGGCGAGTGTGGTTTTGCAGCGGTATAATCAGGAGCTATGGAGCAAGGAATTACCGAATGGGGAAAAGATGGAGCTGGCGCTCGGCGAGAATGGGAGTTTGTCGTGGAATGGGTTTAGGTTTGGGAGTGATTCGATTATTACGAGTTTTCGGTATAAGAGACAGAGGGCTTTGCTGGAGCAGGTGGCCGAATCGATGGATGATTACCGGGGATTTGTGGAGGATTTCTTGCATAAAACTTATACGATTGGCGGGGAGATTATCTTCCCGAAGCATACGAGAAGCATTAATCAGGCGCGTGGGGTGAATCCTTTGATTTGCGATAGGTTTGATTTGACGCTGGAATGTATTCGGCGGTATTATGCGGGTGTTTCTAGTCCGCTGTATGAGGTATTGCGTGGCGATGGGTGGTTTTTTGATTTGTTTGGAAGTTTTAGGGGGTATGTGGAGTTCTTTTTGTTGCAGGATTTGGTGAGTGAGGCTTATTCTGCTGTGAGGTTTTGGGATGGGTGGAAGGATTTCTCGGATAATCCGATTCCGCAGACGGTGGAGGGGTATTTGGAGTTTTTGGAGAGGGAAGTGGAGTTTGTGGGGAGGAGAAATAGGAAAATTGATGACATCCGAACAGAACGCATCTTCACTTAGTAAAAATATAGATATCTAATAGCATAAACGACTTGACGAGAAGGAAAAAATAATGTATAATAATATACATTATAACATAAGGAGTTATTATGGGGATGAAATCTGATAAAATACCATTTTTGATTGGAATGATTATTATTGCTGTTTTTGTTATAGGTAATGTAGTAGTGGCCGCAACGTATAATAATAGGACGGTCGATATCGAAAAACCTACCGAACAAGAAGAAGCCGTAACCGAGCGTACTGTAACAGAAACAAGAAAAGAAACTATTCCATTTGAAACCAAAACGGTAAATGATGATACCGTTGAGTACGGCAAAACTATAGTGAAGACTGAAGGTATCAATGGTGAGAAGACTTATACCTACAATGTTACTTACATGGGCGAAAAAGAAATATCTCGAGAGCTTGTAAAGGAAGAAATTACTAAGCAGCCAGTTACAAAAGTAATCGCAAATGGCACAAAAATTGTTTGGAGTTGTCGAGATGCAACTTCGTATGATAGAAACTCAAATAATGACAATCTTTGCACTAGTAGTACTGGTGAACAACGGTATGTTGGCGATTGTGCTGCCGTTGCTCTTGATCCCAGTTACCATCCTAGTCAAAGAGGTGCTAGCTATTACAATGGTTGTCCTAACTACTAATCGACGGTAGGCGTTTCATGGTATAATCGCTGTTATGAGTGGCTATGTTTATATTCTAACAAACCCTAGTTTTAGGGATAACTGGGTTAAAATTGGAAAGAGTTCGAGACCGGTAGATGTAAGATCGAAGGAACTTGATAATACTGCCGTTCCGTTACCGTTTGAGATATATGCGGTCTTAAAGTCGGAAAAATATGCCGAAGCGGAAATACAAATTCATCGCATGATAGATCTTGTAAATCCGAGTGTACGAATTCGCAAGGGGAGAGAGTTCTTTAATGTAACTCCAGAAGTGGCCCTTAGAATTCTAGAGCAATGTGCTTTAACCTTGGATGATGCGGAAATTAAAATTTATGAGCATAATGAAAATGGGTACGAAGCTGAAGCAACTGATTCCAACTATAGTATTAAACCTAAAGTACGTAGTACCGATTATGATAGTAAGTCTTCGAGGTTAACATTTGATATGTTAGGGATACCTGTTGGAAGCGAGTTGACTTTTGTTGAAAATCCTGCAATTAAAGCCATTACCGTGAATGGTCAAAGTACTATTAGATTAGAAGACGGGACTACCGCAACTATGTCGCGAATGGTAGCCTTAGTGAAACGCAGACTCGGAACTCAAACAGCATCGGAAGCATATCAAGGAGGGAATTATTGGATGTATAATGGGGTTAGATTAACTGCACTACGTGCAGAATTAGAGAGCAATGGAAAAAGTGCTGTTTCCGATAATTTGCAAGAGGAAGATACCAGTTTTTAGGCATCAATCAAATCTTATTATATAATAGCATAAGCACTATAGTCAAGTATTTAGTATTAGGTTAGTGTTAGAAATTAAAAAGTGATTACTGATTGCTGAATATTTTTTAGCTATTGACTTTTTGGTATAAGCGGTTTATAATATAAATAAGAGAAGGAGGTAGTCCCTGGTCTCCTCTCAACAGGGATAAATATCAATATAATAACTGCGAGAAAGGAGTTAAAATGGCAAAGAACGCAGTAAAAACTGCTAAACCTGTAGCTAGCAAGGCTTCTAAGGTTTTGCAGACCAGCAAGTCCAGGACTGTTAAGTCGGTGGCTGCAAGCGCACTATGCAATGCTAAGAAAAAAACGAAGTAGCATTTGATAGCCGATGGTAAGGTGGGTGGGCATCTTACCACGCTTGTAATTATAACCAGTTTTTCGTGGTATAATTTAATAGAGATTATAATTTTTGATTTTGGAGGATATACCTTGAATAGCAATATCAAAGACCTAGAAAAGACTCTCTGGGCAGCTGCCGATAAAATGCGTGGCGGCGTTTCAGTAACTAATTACAAATTCCTAATTCTAGGCTTAATATTCTTGAAATATATCTCCGATTCTTTTAATGAACGCTATAGTGCTCTCAAAGAAGAAGGCCTCGGTCTTGAAGAAGATCGCGACGCTTATGCTGAAGAAAACGTATTCTTTGTGCCAGAAAATGCACGCTGGCAATATCTTGTAGACCACGCAAAAGATTACAATATCGGCGAGATTTTAGACAAAGCTCTAGATTCTATCGAGAAAGAAAACCCTTCCCTCAAAGGCGTGCTATTTAAGGTTTATAACGATCCAGATAACCGCAATGTAAACTTAGGTGAGATTATTGATCTATTTACAAATATTAAGGTCGGTACAAAAGAAGCCGTAGAAAAAGACCTACTTGGTCGTATCTACGAATACTTCCTCGGAGAGTTTGCCGCAAACGAGCTCCAGAAAGGCGGCGAGTTCTACACTCCTGCCTGTCTTGTCCGCACTATGGTCGAAATTATTGAACCATATGAGGGCCGCGTTTACGATCCGGCCTGTGGCTCTGGTGGCATGTTTGTTCAATCCCTGAAATTTATTCAGCGTCACCAAGGCAACGTTCATAACCTCTCTATTTATGGTCAGGAAAAGAACCCTACCACCTGGAAGCTCGCAAAGATGAATCTCGCGATTCGTTCTATCGATGGAAACCTTGGCAAGTTTGCCGCAGATACTTTCACCGAAGATTTACACAAAGACCTTAAGGCTGATTTCGTAATGGCAAACCCACCATTCAACTTGTCGGACTGGGGTCAAGAAAAGCTTCTCAACGACTACCGCTGGAAATACGGCACTCCACCAAAAGGCAATGCAAACTATGCCTGGATTGAACATATGGTGTCCAAATTATCTCAAGATGGTAAAGCAGCTATCATTCTAGCAAACGGTTCTCTTTCTGCTGGTGGCCAAGAAGCCGAAATTCGTAAGAAGCTTATCGAAGCCGACCTCGTAGACTGTATTCTTTCCATGCCAACCAATCTCTTCTATACCGTGACAGTTCCTTGTTCAATTTGGATCCTAAACCGCGACAAGAAACAAAAGGGCCACACGCTCTTCATTAACGCAAACGATATGGGCACCATGGTCACGCGTAAGCTTCGCGAGCTTTCCGAAGACGACATTATGAATATTGCAAATACTTATCATGCCTATGCGAACGACGATAATTACAAAGATATAGCTGGCTTCTGTAAAAAAACTTCACTTGGCGAAATAAAAGCAAATGACTTCATTCTAACTCCTGGTCGCTACGTTGGAATAAAAGAAGCCGAAGATAACGGCGAACCGTTTGAAGAAAAAATGAAGCGCTTAACCTCCGAACTTTCTGAGCAAATGAAAAAATCTGCCGAATTAGACATCGAAATTAAAAAAGTTTTAGGCGAGATTGGATATGAAATATAGCGAGCATACATTAGGTGAACTATGTATAGGCAGTAAGGGTCGATATGGAATTGGAGCCAGCGCGGAGCCCTATGGTACGACAAAATATACCTACCTTCGCATAACCGATATAAATGATGACGGTACACTAAATACGGCTGACCTAAAATCGCTTAATAATCCCGATGCCGAAAAATACCTATTATCCCCTGGGGATATTGTTTTTGCAAGAACTGGCGCTAGTACCGGTAGATCATATTACTACGAAGGCACGATACCGAATATGGTATTTGCAGGATTTTTAATTAAGTTTACTCCAGATGAAACAAAAGTTTATCCTAAATTTTTGAAATATTATTGTATATCAAATAAATATCGCAACTGGATTAATGGCGTCCTCACTGGAAGTACTCGTGGGAACATTAACGAACAGACCCTTCGGAATATGCCTGTCATTTTGCCAGATTTAGAAACTCAGAAAAAAATCGTCCGCATTCTCTCCGCCCTCGACCAAAAAATCGAATTAAATAACCAACAAAACGAAAAACTAATGGAGACAGCGCTTTCTTTCTATCGGGACTTGCTAAATAAGCAAGATAAAAATTGGGGGCTTGGATATGTCGATGATGGAAAGATGACGAAAATTACAAAAAGTGGAATATCTGAATACTCTGGAACAAAAAAATATGTTGCCACAGCCGATGTTTCTGGTACAAATATCGTCCACTTTGAAAAAGTAAAATATAATGAGAAACCTTCTCGTGCAAATATGACACCAAAAAAAAATACAGTCTGGTTTGCAAAAATGGAAGGAAGTATAAAAAATATTTTGGTCGCAGATTATTCAACTGATTTAATAAATAATTATGTTTTCTCGACAGGTTTTATGGGAATTGAGTGCCTGAATAACTTTACATATTTTATGTGGTGTTATATAAATGACGATAAATTCTACGATATCAAAAATTCTTTGTCTACAGGAACTTTGATGGCCGGAATTTCTAATTCAACCATTAAAAATGCAAAATATTCAATACCTCCACAAAACCTTTTATACGAGTTCAATAATAAAGTTAAGCCGATATTCAAAATGATTTATACTAATAATTTGCAAAACAGAACTCTTTCAATGATGCGGGATACATTGTTACCAAAGCTTATGTCTGGCGAAATAAACATAGGGAAGGTAGTAGCATAATGAACGTTTCTGACTGGATCCAATTAGGGATATGCACTGTGGCAGTTATCGGAATTGGAATAAACATATTTTCAATCAGAAAACAAACCAGATATCAATTATTTAAGGATAGAGTAGAGCTATTCACTAATATAAGTGACTATCTCAATCGATACAAAAATACCATTCTCAAGTTAGATTTGAAAAATTATGAAGCTGAATTTGTGAGTGGTTTTCTAGATGAATCGTCGCCACTTCTACTGGAGAATATATTTGGACGTAATTCGGAGACGGTAATAAAAACGATGAGGATTACAGGTGGTAATGTTGAAAAGGATATCTTTAATAAACTCGAAAAGATAAAAGCCGACTCAATAAAGTGCTCTCTTCTCTTTGATAAGGAATATATAAAAACAATAGAAGCTTTCGTTTTTGGTTATTATGATTTCTTAGATACACTCTATAACTACAAGATAGCATCAGAACAGCATACTGGATTGGAGGGAGTTGGAGAATACCTTTCTTTAACACCAAAGGCGAAAGAGCTAAAAAAGAAATATCAAAAATTTATTGATATTGACGCTATTGGGAAAATGAAAAAAGATATCGTCTTATGTAAGAAATCTATCTTTTATCGCGCCATAACAAGTTTCAGGATTTGGAAAAAGAAAGTGAAAAATAAAGGAGAGAAAAAATGATTTTTGATGAAGAGGCACTAGAAAAAATGATTATCGAAACCTTGCAAAGTCAAGGTTACGATTACCAACCAGGCGAAGAAATCGAACGCGACTATCACGATGTGCTTCTTCTCTCTCATCTAGAAAATTCTCTTTCTAGACTTAATCCAAACCTGCAAGAAAACACAATTGCTGAAGCGATTCGCAAAATCAAGAATCTAGACCAGAATAATCTCATTCGCAATAACCAAGAATTTAGCCGTATGCTTCATGAAGGCGTAAAAATCCCTGAGTATACCGACCATGGTGTAGACTACAAGACTGTAAAGCTAATCGACTACGACAATATTGACAACAACGATTTTCTGGTCGTTAATCAATACACTATTATTGAACATAGCGAGAAGCGCCCAGACATTATTATCTTCATCAATGGAATGCCATTAGTAGTAATGGAACTCAAGAGCGCAACTCGCGACGAAGAAGATACTACTCCAGAAGCGGCATACAACCAGCTCAATAACTACAAGAAAATCCATATTCCGAGCTTATTCTACTATAACCAAATTCTTATTGCTTCCGATGGAGTAACAGCAAGGGCCGGCACGATTACGTGCAAATGGGAGCGTTTCTCTGATTGGAAAAAGACCAGCATTGACGATCAACCAGAAAATCGAAATACTCTTGAACCGATGATCCGCGGCATGCTTAAGCGCGAGACACTACTTGATTTGATCGGCAATTTCATACTTTATCAAGAAGACGCTAAAATCCTGCCGGCATATCACCAGTATTATGGCGTTAAAAAGGCTATAGAACGGACTCTCGCGACCAGTGACGGCCGTATTGGAGTGTTCTGGCATACGCAGGGCTCCGGTAAGAGTTTCTCGATGGTTTTCTACGCCGGAAACATGATTAAGCTACTCAAGAATCCAACCATCGTCGTGGTGACGGATCGCAACGACCTAGACGATCAGTTATATGAGACATTTGCTAAATGTTCCGACTATTTACGCCAAAAACCTGAACACGTAGAAAGTCGCAAAGATCTTATCGACCGTCTGGAAAACAAACAGGTTGGCGGAATCATCTTTACGACGCTTCAAAAGTTCGAAGAAGAAACCGGCTTATTATCTGACCGCGACGATATTATTGTTATTGCAGACGAAGCGCACCGTAGCCACTACGGCATTGATGCTACAACGAAGCTCGATATGGAGAAAATGATTGCAGTTGAGAAATATGGCACCGCAAAGTATCTCCATGATGCCCTTCCAAACGCGAAATATGTTGGCTTTACTGGAACGCCAATTGAAAACAAAGACCATTCAACGTCTAACGTCTTTGGTGGCATTATTGATGTCTATGATATGACGCAAGCTATCGACGATGGCGCTACGGTTCCAATTACTTATGAAGCGCGCATGGCGAAAGTTGGCCTGAACGATAAAATCCTTCAAGAAATCGACGCCTATTATGACACGATCGAAAATGAAGGTCTAGCAGACGAAGAAAAGATCGCTCGCTCAAAGCAAATGATGACACGCATTTCACAAGTTATCGAAGACCCAGATCGCCTAGAGATGATCGTGAAAGATATTCTAAACCACTATGAAAGCCGCAAAGACTTAGTAGCGAATAAAGCCATGATTGTAGCCTACTCTCGCAATAGCGGCTATACGATGTATCAGAAGATTTTAGAATTACGCCCAGACCTAAAGAATAAAGTCTACATGGTCATGACGCCAAGTAATAAAGACACCGAAGAAATGGCATTAGCTATTGGCAGCAAAAACGATAAACGCGAACGCGAGCGTCTATTTAAGGATCCGAACTCAGAATTCAAGATCGTGATCGTTGTAGATATGTGGCTTACCGGTTTTGATGTTCCATGCCTTGGAACGATGTATGTAGATAAACCGATGAAAGCGCATAACTTGATGCAAGCTATTGCACGCACAAACCGCGTATATAAAGATAAGACCGGTGGTCTCATCGTTGACTATATTGGGCTTAAGAAATGGCTCATGGAAGCGCTCAGTACCTACACGAAGCGCGACCAAGGCAAGATTGTAGATACAGCCCAAGTAGTTAAAGTATTGCGCGATAAAATCGAACTTATTCGTAATCTACTTCATGGATTCGACTATTCTAATTACGAAAGCCTAGACAATCTCGGTAAGTATCAAATGCTTAATAAGGCAGCGAACTTCATATTGAAGGACGAAGATACGAAGAATAAGTTCATGCGTCATAGCCGCGACGTGAAGAATCTATATGCAATTTCTACTGGTTCTATAACCTACGAAGATAGATGGGAGTCGATGTTTATCATTTCCGTGCGCTCATTTATAAATAAGCTCACCCTGGTAGATGGCAGGCTCGATGTGACGGAGATCAATCGCGACGTGGCACAAATGCTACAACAAGCCATCCAGGACGACGAATTAATTCAGGTCGGAAAGATTAAACATGGTCGCGCGCTCAGCATGCTTAGCGACCAGATGTTACAACGTCTAGCAACTATGGAGAATAAGAATATTGCGGCAGAGATTTTGAGAAAAGCTCTCAAACAATACATTGATGAAATTGCAAAAACGAATTACGTTAAGTCGCAGAAATTCTCAGAAAGATTCAAGAAGATCGTAGATGCCTACAATAACCGTACTATGGTAACGGATATTGAAAAGATTATCGAAGACATGATTGCACTGAAACAGGATGTCGACAAAGAATTAATTCGCAAGAGCGACTTCAATTTATCACCAGAAGAAACCGCATTCTTTGACGCATTAGGCGACGATCCGGAAGTCAAAGAATTAATGAAAGATGAAACACTCGTTCAAATTGCAAAAGAACTTGTAGAAACCGTAAATAACAATATGACCGTAGACTGGGATATTAAGCGTAGCTCTCAGGCTCATATGCGCATGCAGATCAAGCGCTT
>JAEEGL015092987.1_pt1 | contig 31618 bp, 26 predicted proteins | sample 9134231 | NCBI WGS metagenome assembly JAEEGL01 (sample SAMN16246548, study PRJNA631951) | gut metagenome | biome: gut microbiome; feature: rumen; material: fiber-attached | host: Bos | place: Iran: Karaj | collected 2018-10 | reverse complement strand
ATATAATGTGTGCCCTTTAAAACGATAAACTACTAACGATTTGCACCGGAAACCTTTCATGATAGACATGGCTTCTTTTTTCGCCCCCATAGAGGTAACGGAAAGAGAGTCTGTAAGGCGTTCACCTAGTAGCTTATCGATTGATGATAGTCCCCGAGGCAAAGGCTCCAGGTCAGCAAAGCGAATATACACATCTTTGGGTAGCATCGACTGGTAGCTCTTGTGCATTCCATAACCGAAGGATAGTAGGCAAGCTATACTCAGCAGAAGACCTACCCATGTTATAATATGACGAATTCCTCCCATTATGATGCAAAATTAAGGAAAAAAACTATTTGTCTCAAAATAAAATGCTACATTTGTGGCAAATACAAACTATCAAACCTTTTAACGATGAATTTCCTTTACAGATTTATCTGCTTGCTGGCTTTATCAATACTGATGGCTTGCGGCTCTCAGACAACCACCTCCACTGTGAGTAACCCATTGACACTCACAGATGGCAACCCGGTAGTAATGGGTGACCCCTTTATCCTTCATGCTAGTGATGGTAAATTCTATGCTTATGGCACTGCTGAAGGTGGCTTGGATGGTTTCCTGGTATATGTGAGTGATGACCTCTCCAATTGGTCTTTGGCGGGGCAGTGCTATAAAGCAGATCCTAATGGATGGACTACCGACTGTTTCTGGGCACCTGAGGTTTATGAGCGTGATGGTAAGTTCTATATGCTTTTCTCCTCCAACTGGAAGGAAAACCCCACCAACGAAGGCGAGATATTCCGCATTGGCGTAGCTGTAAGTGATAAACCTACAGGCCCATTTAAAGAACTTTCCGACAAACCCATATTCGACCCTGGTTACCCCATTATAGATGCCAACCTTTACTTTGCTGATGATGGCAGGGTGTATCTCTATTACTCGCGTTGTTGCTATAAGCATACTGTAGAAAGCGAGCTAGCTACTCAATTGAAAGATGAAGGCAAATATGAGGAGATTGAGGAAAGTTGGATTTATGGCGTAGAGATTAAACCCGATTTTAGTGGAGCGATAGGTGAGCCAGTACAGTTGCTCGTGCCTCCTTATGAACTGAACGGTCCACAGGAGTGGGAGAGTCGTAGCGCGATGGCTGGTGAAGCCAACCGTCGTTGGAACGAGGGCTCCTATATTTTCAAGCATGACGACACCTATTATATGATGTATAGCGCCAATTTCTATGGTGGCCCTTACTATGCAGTGGGCTATGCTACAGGAAAGTCACCTTTAGGCCCCTTCACTAAGGCTGCCAATAATCCTGTGCTGGAGCGTAACAACGACAAGGGAGGTGAAGTATATTGCACTGGTCATAATATGGTGCTTACTATGCCTGATGGTACCATCTACACCGTTTATCATGGGCGCACCCAGCGTACCGATGCCATTACCAATAAAGGTCGTGTAATGTTTATTGACCGAATGGAGATCCTACCAGATGGTCAGTTGGTGGTGCATGGCCCTACTACAGAGCCACAGACGATTAATGTGAAATAAAAACAAAGCAGGGAACTTCTTAACGAAGTCCCCTGTATGTTATAGAGCAAAGATTATAGTCTGTTGTAATCCTCGTCGCTTACTGGTTCCAGCCATTCGTTGCTGGCACCAGGCTTCACATCGGTTTCATAGCCTAAATGTTGGAACCAGGAATCTTTGGCAGCCCCATGCCAGTGTTTCGCTCCCTCTGGGATGGCGATAACGGTACCAGGTGTCATGAGCACAGCTGGTTTACCCCATTCTTGATACCAACCACGGCCTGATACGCATATCAATACCTGTACGGCTCCATGATGGATGTGCCAGTTATTGCGACAACCAGGTTCGAAGGTCACATTGTAGGCCCCGCTTTCTCCCATCATGGTGAGGTAGCTCTGTCCAGTGAAATACTGTCCGAATGGATTTGGTTCACCCTTAGGCCATATGGAAAAGTCTACCGTTTGAATGGTCTGTACACTCTCGCCATAGAGTTGTGCCACAGCTTTCATTGCCCTATTAGTAGTTGCTTCGTCGCCCAGCTCGGCCAGTGTTAATACATACGAATGCATCTCATTTTTGCTCATACCCTTTTGTTGGGCTCCTACTAAGTGTGCACTCAGCTGTGCCTCCAAACCCTCTATACTGGCTAATGCGCTAATGGTCACTAGTTCGCGCTCCTTATGTGTCAGCAAGTCGTTGGCAAAAATGTCACCAAATAAATGTGCTTTAAGGTAATAGTCGATTGTTGGCGAGAATGTGTTTGTATAAGGACCAAACAACGAAGCTTGCACTTCAGTACCCTCTTTCAAAGCATTGTAGTCTTGTGGCAACGCAGTAGGTATACGCCCTTCTTCGCATGCTAGCCCTTTAAGCTGACGGTCAGCTATCACTCTTTGTAGGGCACTTAATGCATTTAAAGACTTAGGGAAGCCCATATAAGCATAGAGGTGGCAGCAAATTTCTTTCAATTCATTCTGAGTAAATCCCTCGTTAAAAGCTTTGTCAAAACTTAGTTCCAAGTTCTTGATATCCCCCTTTGAAATAAAAGAGGAGATAGCTACGATACTTTGCTGACGTGGTGTCAGCACATTCTGTGCATTAGCCCCCATCGTCAGTGCGATAGCGGCTGAAATGGCTGTTGTTTTCATCTTGTTTATAAACTCCATAAATCTATTTTGTTTTTCTGCAAAGATAAGAGAATTTATCAATATTATTTACCTTATGTCACTCAAAAATGAAAAATTAGGGAGTCAAAACGAAGCCACATTATTTTTTTTCGCTATCTTTGCTTATTGGGTATTGATATCTCCAGCGAATCGTTGCAATGTTTACTGTGGGTTGTTGCAAAGCCTGCTATGGGTCGTCGCAGTATCTGTTATGGGGGTAAAGGAGATATTGCGACGGGTGATGGGAGATACTGGAACGGGTGAAAGGAGATATTGCAACGAGTGGTAGAAGATACTGCGACGAGTTGTAGGTGATATCCCTGTCACCCATAACAAATATTGGAGTTTAAAAGAGAACAAACTAATACTATGAAGAGAAGAGATTTTATTAAGAAAACGGCATTAATGGCTGGTGCTGCAGGGTGGGCTAACAATGCGTTAGCTAATGAAACAAAGGTGTCACAGTTAGCTCTTGGGAATGAAGGACAGCAGATACATATTGCAGATCAGGGACCATTGATAATTTCTGCTCCTATGTTGCAGAATTATGCGGAGACATCGATGGGGGTGGCCTTTGCCGTGAGTGACCTAGCTAATGGCTATGTGATAGTTGGTCAGCAACCAGATCTGAGCGATGGGGAAAAGGTGAAATGTGGTGGTTATAGGACAACCGAGATCAGCGACCGTGTGATTCAGGTCCGACTGATTAACCTGCAACCCAATACTACCTATTATTATAAAATAGGTGCTGACCGCATCCATTATGGGGGTGGCTATGATATGAAGATTATTGGCAATGAGGAGGATCCTCGAATATATTATTTCACTACAGCTGGTAGTAGAGCACCTGCACACTTTTGCGTCATCAACGATACACATGCTCGATGGGAACCTTTAGGGTTGGCTATTGAAAAGATTGCAACACTGAAGCCTCAATGCGTAATTTGGAATGGTGATGCGACGAATGTTGAAGAAACTATCGAGGCACAGATGCGTATTTTTCTTCAACCAGAGATTGAGCGCATAGAATATGCTTCAGAAATACCTTATCTTTTTTGCCCTGGCAACCATGATTCCCGTGGTATGGCAAACCGTCATTTGGAAAAGGTATGGATGTATCGACAACCCGAGGAACGTGCATCACGTGATTGGGACTTAGGACGTAATTTTGCTGTTAGAATGGGAGAAGTGGCACTGATAGGACTGGATACTGCGGAGGATAAGTTGGACACAAACCCGATATTTGCGGGATTGTTTAATAGTGGTGAGTACCGTGAGGCTCAGGTAGCATGGTTGCACGACGCACTGCAACGGCCAGAGATTGTGAGTGCGCCGTACTTAGTAGCGTTCTGTCATATTCCTTTGTTTGATGCTAATCCTCATGCTAATCCGGGTGATGTGGCTCCTGCTGACAAAGATCCACAATATACTACGGATTTTGCGATGTGGCAGCGTACTTGTGCACAGTTGTGGACACCTTTATTAGCTGAGGCTGGGTGTCAGCTGATTATTACAGCTCACCAGCATTGTTACCGCTATGATGCGCCGACGACTGATCGTTCTTGGGCGCAGATTGTTGGCGGTGGCCCAGAGATGGGGTTTTCTGGTAGTGGTGAGAATCGACGTGAGCGGCCTGAGTTGTTTCCGACTGTTATCGAAGGGGAAGTTCAAGGTGGCAAACTTGTAGTGAAGGTACATAACCTGGTGACGGGTAAGGTACAAGAGGAGTTCTCTTTTAAACGTAGATCTTAATCGGCTTTGTCCCTATGACAATAAAGATGGCTGCCATATGGCAGCCATCTCTTTTTTATCTTAACGCTTCGCTCTTACGAGTAGGAAGTTGCTTGATGCGTTTACCAAACTTATATTTGTTGTGCATCATTTTGAGCTCAATGCGAGGCATCATATCCAGCGAACGGGTAGTGGCTTTCAGTGCATATTTCTTACCTGCAGCCTGGAGAGCAGCTTTCAGCATGGTCTCGTTTTCGTCGCCAATATTGAAGCCATCCCAAGGGGTATCGTTTTCTTCGATGTCAGGAACAATGCCTACAGGGCGAGCCAGGTTATTGCCATCCTTGTCTGCATAAGTAGCCACCATAATATAGATACCCCACTTGCTAATGGCAGAAGGAACCGTTTCGTATAGATCATCGACACCAAGGATATAGCCTGTGCAATACTTGCCATGAGTCTGTTGACCAATAGTAACGATGTTGACAAACGGACTTAAGCCCACCAACAAAGACTCAGACGCAGATGCCGTATTGCGGTCAACAATGGCGTAAATTTTATCCAAACCTATATTGGCATCTTCAGTAGAGATATTCATATATCCATCTTTGCCTTTTTGACCATATTCGTGGTCGAATGAGAGGTATGTTTTGTTGAAATTCTCGTCTGATTGCTTGGTGAATGCTTCAGTGAGTACATCGTTGTAGATTTCCTGCTGATAGAGGACACCATTTTTAACATCAGCTGCAGGCGCAAACATCGAAGCTATCAGCTCTTCTGTAAATACAAATCCGCCACCATTATAGCGCAGGTCAAGAATAAGCTCCTTAACACCATCGTTCTTGAACTTCCTGCAGATTTCCACAAGACTCTTGCAAGACTCGAGATCAAAGCTGTCGTACATAAGGTAGCCTACCTTCTTCCCGTTCACATCGAATGTCTTGATGCTAATGATAGGGTTGAGGTACATCTTTTCAGGTGTTAGTGTAACTGACTTTTGGGCATCATGGATACCATCTTCCTTCCAAATGCCCAGTGAGTATTCAGCTGTTTTTTCACCATAGTAGGCTTCATCGAGGTTGGCTTCGGTGATACTTTTGCCATTATACTCTAGAATGACATCGCCACGTTGAAGACCTGCTTTGGCAGCGGGACTGTCTTCATAGACAAAGTTAACGATGAAGAAATACTCCGTTGGGGTAGTGCCTGTGAAGGAACCCACGCTAAGACTCATTCCATTGGTGGTAGAAACTCCCTGTACAGATTCTTGGAAAGGTGTGACATCATCGAAGAGCTGCGTCCAACGGTCTTCGTCCTGATTAGAATTATAACCACCTCCCTCTTTGTAGCGTATCTTTTCAACAGTAGCTACTGGATCGGTACATGTATCTGGATCCAGGTCTTTTTCAATGGCACTGGCAATTTCTTTATTCCATAAATAATAGATACTCAATGCATCTTGAGCGAATTCATCAGCTAGCTGTATTTCATCACTGATGGTAGGACCTGAAGGCGTTGGTGAGTCACCTCCTCCTGGAGTTGGATTAGGCTCATAACTGTCTTTGCTACAAGCCGCTGCTACCAATAATAATATAAATAATGATCCGAATAATCTTGTAATCTTTTTCATACAAAGTTGTGTTTAAGTAAATTTATTGTGCGAAGTAAATAATAATTTACGAGATATCCGCATATTGATAGCAAAATCTTACAATTTTTACCAATCCTTAGTACTTCAGTATAAAGTCAGCGTAGATAGGCAGATGATCAGAATAGCCACCCTTGTACTTCATGCCAGAGTAAGTGCGGAAGGGTAATTTGCCACCATAACGATCATCATCTTCAAGCAGAAAATCTGCACTGAATACATCTGCTTTCACCAAGTAATCATCGTCAGAAGGCAGGATGTGGAACGAACCTTTCTGTCGGAGCAGACGGCCATTAACGATAAGATGGTCGAGAGAGTTCCATCTGCCTTGATAGCGATAACTGCCATAGTCTTTTAAAGCTTTCTCCTTGGCTGCCAGTAAATGATATAGCAGCTGTTTGTCAGCCTTGAGGGTAGTGACGGGTTGAGCAGTTACTACTTCAGACACTGAGCGGTTGTTGTAGTAGTCGTTGAAGTCACCCATAATCACTATCTGTGCTTTTTTGCGTACTTGTAGTAGGCTATCCACCGCTTGTTTCAGTGTCCCAGCTGCCAGGATACGGTAGGGTTCCGATTCCTTCTCGCCTCCAGATCGGGAGGGGAGATGGCATACAAAAACGTCTAGCAACGAATGGTTTGGCAGTTCGCCTGTAACATGGAGAATGTCGCGTGTGGCATTCTTTTGCTTGGTGAGAGCTGGTACCCTATAGCTGCGAATGCTGATAGGTTTGAAAACTTCTCGTTGGTAAAGCAAGGCGACATCAATACCTCGCTGATCGGGTGAGTCGGTCATAGCGTAGCGGTAGCCTGCTTCTTTCAGTACCGAATGTTCTGTCAGGTCGGTAAGACAATGCTCATTTTCTACTTCGCAGAGTCCTACGAGGGCAGGGGGTGTCCATTCACCAGTAGCGATGATAACACGGCCCAAATCATCTAGCTTTTTCTGGTATTTCTGTCTGTTCCAATGACGGGTAGCATCAGGCAGAAACTCGTAGTCGTTCTTGAGTGTGTCATGTTGGTAGTCGAACAGGTTTTCGACGTTATAGCTGACAATGCGGAAGCGGTAGCTGTCTTGACATAGACAGCTAACCGCAACCGACAATAATAATATTAATAGCTGTAATTTTTTGCTATACATCCATTTCGGCTAAGTTTAACTCTTTACTGGGATATTCTTGAGGATATCCAGTAAATGACGCCAGTACAAATCGACCGTAGGAATCAACATACGCTCGTCGGGGGTATGTACACCACGGAGGGTAGGGCCGAACGAGATCATGTCGAGCTGAGGATATTTGTCGAGGAACAGGCCACATTCCAAGCCTGCATGAATGGCTTTTACAGCAGGCTCTTTGCCAAATAAGCGTTTGTAGCTATCAACAGCAATAGTAAGTATTTCAGAATGTGGGTTGGGCTTCCAACCAGGATAACCATCTCCATGTGTCACTTCTGCTCCTCCCATCTCTAAAACAGTGCGGACCATCGTGGCAATATCTTCCTTAGAAGACTCTGTTGAACTGCGTTGAGAAGTACCTATTATAATATGGTGTGCGGCAGCATCCATCTTTACTGTGGCAAGATTCGTACTGGTCTCCACTAATCCAGGCACATCCTGACTCATGCAGAATACACCATGTGGTAAAGCATATAGTGTCTGGCAGATACGTTTGGCACTGTCGCAGTCGATGGCAGTCTTTGGGGTAGCCACACTATCCATAATGATTTCCAATCCTGGATCGGTAACATTACTTTCTGCCTGGACTGCAGCAGTAAACACGTTAAGCAGGGCACGTAGGTTGTGCTTGTCGGCTTCTGGCAATGCTACTACAGCATGTGCTACAGCTGGAATAGCATTATGCAAGCTGCCTCCTCCAATCTCGCATAAATAAATGTGATATTGTTTTGCTGCTTTGGTCAAGAAGCGGGTGAGAATTTTAATGGCATTAACACGACCACGATGGATATCATCGCCTGAGTGACCACCCAAGAGACCTTTCACCTCGATACGGCAAGCGTAGTAGTCGGCTGGTACCTCTACATCTTGATAATTGAAAGTACCCACAGAGTCAACACCTCCGGCACAGCCTATGAAAATCTCGCCCTCGTCTTCAGAGTCGAGGTTGATGAGGATATCACCATGCACAAATCCCTCTTGTAATTCAAAAGCACCAGTAAGACCAGTCTCTTCGTCACGAGTAAAGAGACATTCTATCGGTCCATGTTCAATGCTGTCGTCGGCTAATACTGCCAAACCGGTAGCCACACCAATGCCATTGTCAGCACCCAGGGTAGTGCCTTTGGCCTTGAGCCACTCACCATCAATCCATGTTTCAATAGGGTCTTTCAGGAAATCATGCTTCACATCCTTGCGTTTGTCGGGCACCATATCCATATGAGCTTGCAGCACCACCGTCTTACGATTTTCCATGCCTGGGGTAGCTGGCTTCTCCAGTAAAACATTGCCGCAGGCGTCGGTGGTGGTTTTCAAGCTGTACTTCTTTCCAAACTCTTGCAGGTATGCAATAATCTTCTCCTCGTGTTTTGAGGGTCTTGGAATCTGACAAATTTCCTCAAAAAATCTGAAAACTCCAGTAGGTTTTAGTTCTTTTTTTTCCATATTCAAATTAATATTGTATCTTTGCCGTTCAAAAAGCGAAAATAGGCTACATTTCAACAAAGTCCAAATAAAATTTGGCTTTGTGTTCAATTTGCACTATTTTTGCACCGATTTTTTGCAAATATAAGAAGAATATTTGAGATATGCTCTATACGTTGCTCATTACTTTGGCCGTAGTTGGCGTTTGTGTGCTACTCTTAGGTATTAAGATATTCTTTACCAAAGCAGGCAAATTTCCGCACTTCCATATCAGTGGCAACAAGGAGATGATGAAACGGGGCATTGACTGCGTGGAGTCGCAAGACAGAAATGCACGAAAGCCGTCAAGATTAGGAGTGAAAGAGTAAAAATATAAAGATATAAAAGAAGTAATTATGAAGAAGATGAAAAATTTGATCATGGGTTTAGCAGCATTGAGCTGCATCATGATGTTTACACAATGCACTGCCAAGGGTGCTCAGGACACAGCTACTAGTTCAGAGCAAGGCGTTCTGTCTGACATAAAGGTGGCATTTGTAGAGATAGACACCTTGCTGTCTAAGTATAATTTCTGCATTGACCTCAATGAGGCTATGGTGAAGAAGAGCGAAAATGTACGTCTTCAACTGAACCAGAAGGCTCAGGATCTTCAGAAGCAGCAGCAGGAGTTTCAGACAAAGTATCAGAACAACGCATTCCTTTCTGCAGAACGTGCACAGCAGGAATACAATCGCATCAACAAGTTGAGTGAGGATCTTCAGACTTTGAGTGACAAACTGCAGAGCGAGTTGCAGGCTGAGAGCGACAAGAACAACTTGCAGTTGTCTGACTCTATTAAGAACTTCTTGAAGGAGTATAACAAGACTAAGGGCTTTACCTTGATTATCAGCAACACTGGCATGGATAACTTGCTGTATGCTGATGAGGCGCTGAATATCACTCAGGAAGTGCTAGATGGTCTAAATGCTCGCTATTCAAAACCAGTTAATTAATATTATTTTACCAAATAATAAGAAGGCTGCTCTTTGGGGCAGCCTTCTTATTTGCGACCAAGATGATGCTTGACGATAGCAAAGAATGTCTTTAATTAGCAATTAATTCCAGCGCTTTGGCAAGCAAATTTTCTTGAGGAGAGCCAAAAGGCAAGATACCCTCAACAGGGAATAAAGGATTGACGGTGTAGTCGGGCTCTATGCCAGTGCCAACATATTCGTTATTACCATTAGCATCGGAAACGTGGCAAACCGCCAAATGCAACAGTTGGTCATTTATAGGGTCAAAAAAAGACTCACATGCTTCTCCTATGCCTTGTGTCTGTTGTCCAATAACCACTACATTCATTACTGTTTGCAGACAATTAATCAGCATCTCTGCAGGACCTGCAGTCGCTGAAGAAGTAAGCACATAAAGCGTATTCAAATTGAGGTTGACACTATTCTCCAACTCGCTGGCAGAAAGGAATGGTAGGGAAGTGTCCATATGGCATGATTCGGCATACTTCACTGTCGCTAGTTGGTCTCCCAAAACACTAGAAGGTGCTAGCACAGAGGCAAGGAATTGTAGTCCTTTTACATCACCCTTAGCAGCATAGCGTAAATCGAGCACCATATCAGTAATGCCGCCGGCCAATAAACTTTGCGATGCTGTTGCCACCTGCTGTTGGTTGGCTTCAGCAATGTCGTTGTAAAGCATATAGCCCACATGACCATTTACGATAGAAACTATTGGCAGATCATTGGGGAAAAAGCCCTCAGCTGCAGGCAAATCTACATTGCGGTCGAATATAATAACAGTCTGTTCTACCTCTTCCCCAGTCTCATCGTCTTCAATGACAACGGTGGAGCTGTGACCAACCAGTAGTTTATGAGCCTCACCATCGGTTAACAGATCCTTTGTCTTGGAGGTGATAACCTCATCATCTACAGCCATAATCCATTCGCCTCGCTGTAAACCAGCATTAGCTGCTACAGTAGAGGGCTCGATATAAGTAATCACTGCCATTAGAGCTGAATCGTTCACTTGGGTAGTTCCAAACTGATAGCCGTAGTCAGTAATAGGCACCGAACAAGCTGTATCCATGTAACTCACCTTGTCGCCGCTATATCTTGCCTTGGCTAAGAAAGCTACAGAGTTCAGGAAATAAGCAGATGTGAGCTCATCTTCATCTAGCATTTCTTCATTCCATAGGTAGTTGGCACGCATCACACTGTCAATCCATAGACTATGACGGGTGACAGGATAATACTCTTCCCAGCGGTCTTTTCCACATGAGGTAAAGAGGCTGGTAAGCACAATGATGAATATCAATAATATGACGCTATATTTGGCTTTCATCTTTAAATCTTTGTTTATCGGTACAAAGATACAATTTTTTTCCGTACTTTTGCAAATTGAAATGTAATGTATATCATTTGACATGAATATAGCCGTTTTGATATCAGGAGGTGTAGATAGCTCGGTCGTGGTACATCAGTTGTGCGAGCAGGGTCATAAGCCCTCATTGTTCTATATCCGCATCGGTAGTGACGATGTGGATTATATGGACTGTACAGCTGAGGAAGACATGGAGATATGTACTGCTGTGGCACATAAATACGGTTTGAAACTTGAGCTGATAGACCTGCATCGAGAATATTGGGATAAGGTAGCTGTTTATGCCATCGACAAGATTCGTAACGGCTTTACCCCAAATCCTGATGTGATGTGCAATCGTTTGATCAAGTTTGGCTGTTTTGAAGAAAAGGTGGGCAAGGAATTTGATATTACTGCTACGGGGCATTATGCTACCACCCATGTGATAGACGGTAAGACTTGGCTGGGCACAGCCGTTGATCCTGTGAAAGACCAGACCGATTTTCTGGCACAGATTACCTATATGCAGGTGAAGAAACTAATGTTCCCCTTGGGTAATTTGATGAAGGCGGAGGTGCGACAAATTGCTGCCAAGGCTGGATTGCCCAGCGCAAAGCGCAAAGACAGTCAGGGCATCTGTTTCTTGAACAACATCAATTATAACGACTTTGTACGTCGCTTCTTAGGTGAGCAAGAGGGTCCTATCGTAGAGTTGGAGACAGGCAAGGTGTTGGGCAAGCACAAAGGCTTCTGGTTCCATACAATTGGTCAACGTAAGGGTTTGGGTTTGAGTGGTGGACCTTGGTTTGTGATTCAGAAAGATGTGCAGCAGAACATCGTCTATGTGTCGAATGGCTATGACTGTACAAAGCAATATGGTGATACTTTCCGTCTGAAGGATTTTCATTTCATTACCGAGAATCCTTGGCAGGAAGGTAAACACACAATTACATTTAAGATACGTCATACACCCGATTTCACAACAGGAACCATCGTCACCGATGGTGATGGATACCTCGTTAAATCTGGTCAAATGCTGCAAGGCATAGCCCCTGGGCAGTTTGGTGTGATTTACGACAAAGATAAGAAGTTGGTGATTGGTAGTGGTGAAATATGTGTATAACTAAATAGATAATGCTATGATTAAGATACAGGATGCTGATTTGAGAAAAGGAGCTGCTGAGGGAATGGACGGCTTTATCAAGGTGTTTACTGACGCCTATCAACAAGCTATGGGAAACCAATTCACCCCCGAATCTATGGCTCTGCTCAATGGCGATCAGCACACACTACTGGCTTATCAGATTCTGCGAGATGAACTGATGGAGGGTGGCTTCTGTCAACTGATTCAGAATGGCTATGGAGCTTATATATTCATCAATCCCTTTGCCAAGGCAATCAAGCAGTGGGGCTTGAATGATTTGAGCAAAATCATTTACAATGCTCGCAAAATATTCGACCAGCATCGTGAGGACTTAGAGCGAGAACGCACTGACGAGGAGTTTATGGCAATGTATGAGGATTACGAGGTGTTCGACCCTTTGGAAGAATCGTTTATCGAGAACGAAGAGGAATATACTGCTTTGGTGGCCAACTATGTGGATGAACACCTAGAAAAGTTTGCAGAGATTGAATGAAACTATATTTGATAATTATTAACGCATATATGAGACGATAACTGAAATCTTTTATCTAAATTTGCCACGTATTTATTAAAAAAGACGACAATGAAACAGATTAGAATGATTGCCCTGATGGGTATGACCCTGTTGATGGGTGTAATAATGACAAGTTGTTTGAGCAGTAAAGAAGGTGATAATAAAACAACGCAGGAATTATTTGCTTTATATCAGAATGGCACACTGGAGCAGTATGGCGGGGGAATTTTAGTGCCTACAAATCCCAATTTTTTACCACCTACACCAGGTATATATTCCGTTGAGATAGAATATGACCCTACTACGTGGAGTGATAATAAATTGAGTGTTACTCTCCTCTCGGTACCTGTAAGTGTGAACAATCTCAATGTGAAACAAGGGGATGGAGTCGGTAACATCAACCTTTATGATTTGGAGTACAGTGGGGGTATGAATCCTTTCATGTTTAATCAAGATTATATCATGATTCCGTGTATTTTCTGGATGGATAATGTGGAGCAGACTACCAGCGCATATGAGAAAGAACTTGAAAAGCATACGTTCAGTCTTTTTATTCCTGAAGACCTTCATAATGAAGAAGGTGTTTTGAATTTAACTTTGACAGACCAGGTGACCGATCCTGACCTAGAACGTAATATGAAAAGCTACGTCTATCAGGCTTATTATATTGGAGATGTGATTAAAGGTTTCAAATCTATAAATGGCAATCTCAAAACCATTCGTATTTGGGGTTATACCAACAGAAATTCATATGATCCTGAGGAGGGTAGAACTGAAAAGAAATATTATGATGTTGATTTGACCCCATTTCAATAAAAGCGTTGGACTATAAGTTTCTATTACATATAGCATTTTTGATGATATCGAATCCCGCAAAAGCGTGGGAAGAGGTACGTATGCGCCCCAATATCCGTGAGGTGTCATTTGAGTATGTCTATCCCATGATAGGTTTCTCGGCACTTGCGGTATTCTTGGGTGCTATCTTCGAACGGGGTTGGGGTAGTGCAGAGGATTATCAATATGCTATGATGCATTGTGCAGCAGTGGTAGTGTCTTTGTTTGGTGCCTATTTCTTGTCGGCTTATCTCATTAACAAAGTTAGGATGAGACTGTTGGATGAGCGTGATGATATGCTGCTTTCTCAGCAGTTTACTGGCTATAGCATGACTGTGATATTTCTTTTGCAGATACTGACAGGTGTTTTGCCCGACTTAGGCATCATCTCTATGCTGTTGCAGTTCTACATTATTTATATAGTATGGGAAGGCAGCGAGAAATTATTGGACGTGAAGGATGACAAGCGTACAGCGCTGACAATCATTGCATCTGTCATCCTGCTGGTATGTCCGCCGTTGATACGCTTCGTGTTCGACAAACTCAACATATTTTTAAATTGATTGTATGAAACAGGCACCTATCAATATCAAGAATAAACGTGCCAGCCATGACTATGAGTTTATTGAAACTTATACTGCTGGTATGGTGCTGACGGGTACCGAAATCAAATCTATTCGACAAGGTAAGGCGAGTCTGGTAGATACTTATTGCTTTTTCGACAAGCGAGAGTTGTGGGTGAAGAATATGCACATTGCTCAATATACCTATGGCACCTACAATAACCATGCTGCTACACGTGATCGTAAATTACTGCTGAACCGTAAAGAACTCAATAAGCTACAGCGCGACGCCTTGAACCCGGGCTATACCATCGTACCCGTAAGACTGTTTCTCAATGAGAAAGGATTGGCTAAGTTGGTGATAGCATTGGCAAAGGGTAAGAAAGAATATGACAAACGTCAAACTTTAAAGGAGAACGACGACAAGCGCGAAATGGCGAGAATGTTTAAACATTAAGTTATGACCGAATATTCAATATTCACGGTTTTCGAAGCCCAAATCAAACAACGAGTACTGGCGCTCGATGGAGCACTGGGCACTATGATACAGCAATACAACTTGACAGAAAGTGATTTCAGAGGCGACTTGTTTTCTGATTTGTCACAACAGCTCAAGGGCGATAATGATTTGCTGAACCTCACTCGCCCTGATGTCATTGCAGAAATTCACGAGAAATACCTTAAGGCAGGTGCCGATATCATAGAAACCAACACTTTCAATGCTACTGCTGTTAGTCAGGCCGACTATGGCATGCAGGCACATGTACGAGATATGAATCTTGCTGGAGCAAGGTTGGCGCGAAAGTTGGCTGACCAATATACAACTCCCGATAAACCACGTTTTGTCGCAGGCTCAGTGGGTCCTACCAACAAGACCTGCTCGATGAGTCCAGATGTCAACGACCCTGCTTTTCGCTCACTTACTTTCAAAGAACTGGTGCTTGCCTATATTGAGCAGATGACAGCTTTGATAGAAGGTGGGATAGATGCCTTGCTGATTGAAACTATCTTTGATACCCTCAATGCCAAAGCAGCCATTTATGCAGCAGAAAAAGCAATGAGGCTCACTAATAAGAAAGTGCCCCTGATGCTTTCCGTCACTGTTTCTGATGTGGGAGGTCGCACCCTTTCTGGTCAGACACTTGATGCATTCTTGGCTTCTGTGGCCCATGCTGATATCTTTTCTGTGGGATTGAATTGCTCTTTTGGTGCAGAACAGATGAAGCCTTTCCTTCGTCAATTAGCTGCTCATGCTCCCTACTATATCAGCGTTTATCCAAATGCTGGATTGCCCAATAGTTTGGGACAATACGACGAGACACCCAGTCACATGGCTGCTGTTATCAAGACCTACCTTGATGAACAATTGGTGAATATTGTGGGTGGTTGTTGTGGTACTACTGATGAATATATTGCTGCTTATCAGCCTTTAGTGAAAGATGCCAAACCCCATGTGCCTGTGGGACCTTCACCTTATCTCCAGTTATCAGGCTTGGAGTTGTTAGAAGTAAAGCCCGATATCAACTTTGTCAATATTGGCGAGCGATGCAATGTGGCAGGCTCTCGTAAGTTCCTTAGGTTGGTTAAGGAAAAGAATTACGAAGAGGCATTGGGCATAGCCCGTAAGCAGGTAGAAGATGGTGCCCAGATGTTGGACATCAATATGGACGATGGTTTGCTAGATGCTCGAGAGGAGATGAAGCATTTCCTCAATTTGCTGGCATCAGAACCAGAAATCTCTTGTGTGCCCATCATGATTGACTCGTCGAAATGGGAGGTGATAGAAGCTGGACTGCAATGCCTGCAAGGTAAATGTGTGGTCAATTCTATTTCCCTGAAAGAAGGAGAAGAGAAATTCCTCTCTTTGGCTAATAAACTTAGGGAATATGGAGCTGCTGTGGTGGTGATGGCATTCGATGAACAAGGTCAAGCCGACACCTACGAGCGTAAGATTCAAGTTTGCGAGAGAGCTTTCAAACTTCTGACCGAGCAAGTGGGTTTCCCTCCACAGGACATTATTTTTGACCCTAACATACTGGCTGTAGCAACAGGTATGCCTGAGCATGATGCCTATGCCTTGAATTACATAAAAGCTTCAGCATGGATTCGTAATAATCTGAAAGGCAGTCATGTCAGTGGTGGCGTGAGCAATCTTTCGTTTTCGTTCCGAGGCAACAATTATATTCGTGAGGCAATGCATGCCGTATTCCTCTATCATGCTATTCATGCAGGTATGGATATGGGCATTGTCAACCCCTCCACCTCTGTATTGTATTCAGACATTCCAGTTGATGTGCTCGAATGTATAGAGGATGTAATACTGAATCGCCGTGCTGATGCAGCCGAACGTTTGATAGAGTTAGCTACAAATTTGAGTGCCCCTCAAAGTGAAACGAAGTTCAACGGAACAACAGTGGTTATTCAGCAATCTGTCGAAGACCGCTTGAAGCAAGCCCTCGTTAAAGGCATTCCCGACAACCTGGAAGCCGATTTGCAAGAAGCTCTTCAAAAATATTCCAAAGCAGTGGATATCATCGAAGGACCGTTGATGGATGGCATGAATCAGGTGGGTGAATTGTTTGGTTCTGGCAAGATGTTCTTGCCGCAGGTGGTGAAGACAGCTCGCACGATGAAGAAAGCTGTAAGCATTCTACAACCAGCCATTGAAGCTGAGAAACATGCAGGTGGAAAGTCAGTTGGCAAGGTATTATTAGCTACTGTGAAAGGTGATGTTCACGACATCGGTAAAAACATCGTTTCGGTAGTGATGGGTTGCAATGGTTATGAAATCATCGACTTGGGAACTATGGTACCTGCAGAAGAAATCGTCAAGACAGCCATCCGAGAGAAGGTCGATATGATAGGCCTGAGTGGCTTGATTACCCCCTCGCTCGAAGAGATGGTACAAGTGGCGATAGCATTGGAACAGGCAGGATTGGATATCCCTTTGCTGATAGGTGGTGCCACTACTTCGCAGTTGCATACAGCTTTGAAGATAGCACCTGTTTATCATGCCCCTGTGGTTCACTTGAAAGATGCCTCACAAAACCCAACAATAGCTGCCCGATTGATGAACCCCACACTCAAGCAGGAACTAGAAAAAGACCTTAAAAAAGAGTATGAACACTTGCGTGAGGAAGTGAGGGAGAAACAACCCGAATTGCTCTCTTTGGAAGAAGCGAGGAAGAAGAAAATGCAACTTTTTTAACTGAAATAGGTGATTTATAGAATTTAAGTATTATATTTGCATCAAATTTATGAACTTTAATAATAGTAAGAGTATGAAAAAGTATTTATTTATTTTGGTAGCAATGCTCACAATGAGTGCAGCTGCTTTTGCTCAGAAAGGTGTAACAGGCTTTGGCGTACAAGGCGTTTATGATGATTGGAATGGACAGTTCGGTATTGGCGTTAAACTTCAGTACGGTCTTGTAGATCAGCTTCGTGGTGATCTTTCTACTGATTTATTCTTCAAGAAGAAAGATATTTCTATGGTTGACGTTAATGCTAACTTGCATTATGTAGTTTCAGTAGCTCCATCTTTCAATATTTATCCATTGGCTGGTGCTAACATTGCTTTCTTCAATCATGAGATTCCTACTAGACTTGGCTTGAACTTAGGTGGTGGTATTGAGTTTTATGTTGCAGATAACGTAAAGCTTGGTGGTGAAGCTAAGTATATCGTTTCTGACAATGGCTTTAGCCGCTTCGGCGCTAATTTTGGTGTTACTTTCCTGTTCTAAAGAACAATACCTATTAGAAATAGTAGAGGCTGCAGAAATGCAGCCTCTTTTTTATTCCCTAATCACTTCTTTATACCGCTCGAAGCGCTGGGTAATGTCTCGTACAAAGTTGTACGTCTCGATACCTCGGAAGTATCCATGCTTACATACGGGGTCTGTGTAATACTCTTCGTTGCTCTTGAGCAGTATGTACTTCTCTACATTGTCGTCCCATATATATTTGTTGGCACCGTATTTCTCTGCCAGCGCCATCGCATCGGTTATGTGGCCTGTACCCGAGTTGTAAGCGCCTAAAATGAACTTAATGCGCTCTGGCTCAGGTATCGACCTAAACGAGCCTGCAGTAAGACCGATATATTTCACAGCCCCCTTGATACTCTCCTCAGGATTCTGCTCCATGCCTTCAGGAACCCCCATCGCTTTAGCAGTGTTAGGCATCAACTGCATCAGACCCTTGGCTCCTGCCCACGAAACAGCAGTCGTGTCGAAATTCGATTCATTATAGGCGAGAGAAGCTAACAAGCGCCAATCCCATCCGATCTCCTTGGCATATTTACGGAACAGGTTGTCATAAGGCGATATCTTTCCTTCCTTCACTGACATTATAGGGAAGAGCGTCTTGCTCTTGCTCAGCTCGAAATAACGCTTCATGCTGGCAGTATATTTGGGGGATGTCACATTTTCATCATGCCATTTGTTCACTGCCTCAGCCAGTTGTACACATTCTTTTCTCACTGCCCACGACGCTCGCTGGTCGTGACCCACTGCCATACTCACTTCCAAGTTAGGGTAATAAGTTTGGTTCAATTTAGCCAGATCATTGTTGGCAACAGTATAATCAATCTTTCCTTGAGCCACTTGAGAAATGAGGTCCTCCAACGAAATGCTGTCACTTTCTATGTTGTGGATGATAATGCCACCACCTAATTCTTCGTTCAGGTTGTTCATGCGTTGCAAAAATCTGCCAGGCTTCACATATACTTCTTTACCAATCAGTTCCGTCACATCTTTCAGTGGAGCGGGGCGCCATCTATTACGTTGCACCAGTACCTGATGGGTGATGGACTCCTCGCCGCAATACTCTACGCTGTTTTTCCATTCAGCAGTGTAGGGCAGGGGGAAAGCAACCAAGTCGCCTTCACCTTGCAAGAGCATCCTTGTCAGATCAGCAATGTTATTGGCAGCTATCACCTCCAGATTTACCCCCAAGTATTCAGCAAACTGAGTTGCCAACTCATACTGGAAACCCATCTCCTGTCCACGATACTGGAAATAGCTGGTAGAGCCATACAGGGTAATCACCCTCAGCACCCCACTGTCTTGAATCTGCTCCAAGTCATATACAGGCTTTATCTCCTTTTGCTGCTGGTTGCATCCCAAAGCGATACCCAGCAAGAGTATCCCCAATAATATGTACAACGTCCTAGTTCTCAAAGCTTAGTCCTTCACGTGCTTCTTCACGTACATCGTCAGTATCTTGATTGCCACTTTGTTTTGTCCACCCTGTGGCACAATCAGGTCAGCATAGCGCTTGGTAGGCTCGATAAATTGCTCATGCATAGGCTTGAGCACCCTTGTATAGCGCTCCATCACAGCCTGATATGTTCTGCCACGTGACACCACATCACGTTCGATGTTACGAATCAGTCGCTCATCAGAATCGGCCTCTACAAAAATCTTCAAATCCATCATATCACGAATCTCCTTGTCGTACAGCGACATGATGCCCTCGAAGATAATCACGTTCTTTGGTTCAATATGTATCGTTTCCGGCTGACGCGTACAAGTTAGGTAGTCGTATATAGGCTGCTCAATACTCTTCCCCTCTTTCAGCAAGGCAATGTGAGAACGCAACAAATCCCAGTCGAAAGCATTGGGGTGGTCGAAGTTGATTTGCTGTCTTTTCTCAGGTGGCACATGACTGCTGTCCTTGTAATAAGAGTCCAGTGGCAACAACACTACCTCGTCCTTGTCTAACTTCTCCATGATCCTTTTTACGACGGTGGTCTTACCAGAACCAGTTCCGCCAGCGATACCAATAATTAACATTTTCTTAATACTATAAAAAGTTATCTTTCATAAGCACCTCAACAAAACAAATAAGCGAGCTTATTTGCTTTTGTGTTCGGTTTGCACTATCTTTTGATAAGATAGGCTGCATCTCGGGATAAAAAAATAAGCTAGCTTATTTTGTTCTCCGCTCGATTTGCACTATCTTTGTCGCAAAGATAAGTAAAAATATTAATAAACAATATTATGGTAAAACACATTGTTCTTTTTAAGCTGAAAAATGAGGTTCCTGTAGCTGAAAAACAAGCTGTAGCACAGAAATTCAAGTCAGCCATTGAAGCTTTGCCATCCATTATCCCCTTTATCAAACATGTAGAGGTGGGCATCAATATCAACCCCGATGAGCAGTGGAACATTGCCCTCTACAGTGAGTTCGACACATTGGAAGAAGTCAAGGCCTATGCTGTTCATTCTGCTCATGTGGCAGCAGCTAAGTTGCTGGCCGATGTAAAGGAAAGCAGAGCTTGCGTGGATTATTCAATTTAAATCTCATTTTTCAATTCATAATTAATGAAAAGACTACTGTCTGTTATAGGGTTATTCCTGACCACAATAATGTTACAGGCCCAGATACTGGATCCTGTTAGTTTCCGTACCGAGTTCAATAAAGTTTCCGACGATGTGGCTGAAATCGTGTTCACAGCCACCATAGACCCAGGATGGCACATTTATTCTGCTGATCTGGGCGAGGGAGGCCCTATTTCAGCCTCATTCAATTTAGAGCGTGCAACTGGTGCGCATGAAGATGGCAAACTGTTGCCCGTAGGCAATGAACAAGCTGTATATGACAAACTGTTCGGTATGGATGTGCGCTATTTCGAGAATAACGCCAAATTTGTGCAGCGCATCCGTCTGGAAGGAGGTACCTACCGTTTGGAAGGCTATTTGGAATATGCTGCCTGCAACGACCAGAACTGCTTGCCACCCAGCGAAGTACCTTTCATGTTTACAGGTACTGCTGAGGTAGCTGCCCCAGCAGAAGATACCCCAGAAGAAACCCAAGAGACAATGGATGATGGACAAGCATCCACTGCTGGCAACCCCTCTGCAGGACGAGGAGAGGTGCTCGAAGGTCTGTCAGCTTGGTGGCAACCCGTTGTTTCCGAGCTTCGTGCTTTTGGCGAATCTGCAGGCACCGTCGACCGTTCTTGGCTTTACATCTTCCTGACTGGATTCTTGGGAGGTTTGTTGGCGCTGTTCACCCCATGTGTGTGGCCCATCATTCCAATGACGGTCAGCTTTTTTCTCAAGCGAAGCAAAGACAAGAAAAAAGGTATTGCCGATGCCATCACCTACGGTTTGGCGATTGTAGTGATATATGTGGCATTAGGATTGCTGGTAACACTTCTCTTCGGAGCCAGTGCCCTCAATGCCCTCTCCACCAATGCCATCTTTAACATCTTCTTCTTCCTGATGCTGGTAGTCTTCGCCATCTCATTCTTTGGCGCATTTGATATCACCTTGCCTTCATCATGGAGCAATGCTGTAGATAGCAAAGCCGAGAAAACCACAGGTTTGCTGAGCATCTTCCTTATGGCATTTACCTTGGCACTGGTATCTTTCTCTTGCACAGGTCCTATCATCGGTTTCCTGCTGGTAGAAGTATCCACCTCCGGCAGTATTGTGGCCCCAGCCATCGGTATGTTGGGCTTTGCTATTGCTTTGGCATTGCCATTCACCCTTTTTGCCCTCTTCCCCTCTTGGCTCAAGCAGATGCCAAAGTCGGGTGGCTGGATGAATGTCATCAAGGTGTCATTGGGATTCATCGAACTTGCTTTTGCGCTGAAGTTCCTGTCTGTGGCTGATTTAGCCTATGGCTGGCATATCTTGGATAGAGAGACGTTCCTGTCATTGTGGATTGTCATCTTCGCCCTGTTGGGTGTTTATCTCCTAGGCAAAATCAAGTTCCCACACGACGACGATAACACTCGTGTCAGCGTGCCTCGATTCTTCTTGGCACTGGCATCTTTGGCATTTGCCGTCTATATGGTACCAGGTTTGTGGGGAGCCCCATTGAAAGCAGTAAGTGCTTTTGCTCCTCCTTTGTACACGCAAGATTTCAATCTCTATAAGAATGAAGTTCGAGCACAGTTTGATGACTACGATTTGGGTATGGAATATGCCCAAAGGGTAGGGAAACCAGTGATGCTCGACTTTACCGGTTATGGTTGCGTGAATTGCCGTAAGATGGAGTTGGCCGTATGGACTGATCCCACAGTGGGTGGTCTGATGAACGATGACTATGTGCTGATTACCCTCTATGTTGATAACAAGACCAAGTTGCCAGAACCTATCAAGGTTGTAGAGAACGGCAAGGAACGTACTTTGCGTACGCTGGGCGACAAATGGAGTTATCTGCAGAGGGTGAAATTTGGCGCCAATGCTCAGCCATTCTACGTACTGATTGATAATGAGGGCAAACCGCTAAATAAGTCATATTCCTATGATGAGGATGTAGAAAAATATGTAGAATTCTTGCAGTCTGGGTTACGAAATTATCAACAAAAATAACTATCTTTAGATAAGATAGGCTGCATCTCAACAAACTCCAAATAAAATTTGGCTTTGTATTCGATTTGCACTATCTTTGCACCTTCAATACTAGTATTGAGACTAAACAAATAATAATATACTACATTTATGGGAGGTTTTTTTGGCACCATTGCTAAGCATCGTTGCACAGCAGATCTGTTCTACGGTACCGATTACAATTCACACCTCGGCACTCGTAGTGGAGGTTTGGCAACTTATAATCAAGAAGACGGCACATTCGCCCGCTCCATCCACAAATTGGACAGCGATTATTTCCGAAGCAAATTCGAAGATGAATTAGACAAATTCCAAGGCAACTCAGGTATTGGTATTATCAGCGATACCGACCCTCAACCCATCATATTCAATTCACATTTAGGCAGATTTGCCATCGTTACAGTGGCCAAGCTTTTTAACTTGGCAGAACTGGAGCAGGAGATTTTGGATAAGAATTTACATTTTGCCGAACTGAACTCTGGCAAGACCAACCAGACCGAGTTGATAGCCTTGCTTATCATACAAGGAAAGAGTTGGGTAGAAGGCATAGAATATATGTTCAGTAAGATTAAGGGCTCATGTTCATTACTACTCCTCACCGAGGATGGTATCATTGCCGCTCGAGACAGACTGGGAAGAACCCCTGTCATCATAGGCAAGAAAGAAGATGCTTATGCTGTTTCCAGTGAGACTAGCAGTTTCCCTAACCTCGACTACAGACGAGACCACTACATGGGTCCTGGCGAGATTGTACGAGTGAAGGCAGATGGCTGGGAGCAATTACGCAAGCCTAATGAGGAGATGCAGATCTGCTCATTCCTGTGGATTTACTACGGTTTCCCCACTTCCAGCTACGAGGGCATCAATACCGAATCGGTGCGCTTCAGTTTGGGTATGCAGATGGGACAGCAAGACGATGCTGATGTAGATTGTGTTTGTGGCATCCCATCATCAGGTGTGGGTATGGCATTAGGCTATGCCGAAGGTAAGGGAGTTCCTTATCATCGTGCTATCTCTAAATATACACCCACTTGGCCTCGCAGTTTTACCCCTGCCAACCAAGAGATGCGTAACTTGGTAGCAAAAATGAAGCTGATACCTAACCGCTGCATACTGCAAGGTCGCAAGATGGTGTTCTGCGATGACTCTATCGTACGAGGCACCCAGTTGCACGACAATGTAAAGACCTTCTACGAGTATGGCGCTAAGGAAGTGCATATCCGTATCAGTTGTCCACCATTGATTTATTCTTGTCCGTTTGTGGGCTACACCGCCTCCAAGGGCGACTTGGAACTGCTAACCCGCCGCATCATTAAAGATGTTGAGGGCGATGCCAATGCCAAACTCGACAAATATGCTACTGCAGGTACTCCTGAGTACAACAAGATGGTGGAGATTATGCGCCAGAAGTTCGGTCTTAACACCTTGAAGTTCAATACAGTGGATAATGTAGTTAAGGCTGTCGGCTTGCCTAAGTGCAAGATTTGTACCCATTGCTTCGATGGCAGCAGTCACTTCTAACAGATTATTGATAAACAAACCTTAATACCATGAGCAAACTGATTGACAGATTTTTAAAGTATGTCAGCTTTGAAACTACCTCTAATGAGGAGGCAGGTGTTACACCCTCCACTCCAGGACAGATGGTGCTGGCCAAGTGTTTGAAAGAAGAGTTGGAAAGCCTCGGCTTACAAGAAGTTTTCCTTGATGATAACGGCTACCTCTATGCCACCTTGCCAGCCAATACTGACAAGAAGGTACCAGTGGTAGGCTTCATTGCCCACATGGACACAGCTCCTGATATGAGTGGCAAGGATGTAACTCCTCGTATCGTAGAAAAGTATGATGGTGGTGACATCGTACTGAATGCAGGCGAGAATATCGTGCTGAGTCCAGGACAGTTCCCCGAACTGAAGAACCATGTAGGTGAAGACCTGATTGTCACCAACGGCAACACCCTGTTGGGTGCCGATGACAAAGCAGGTATCGCCGAAATAATCTCTGGTGTAGAATACCTCATGCAGCATCCTGAAATTAAGCATGGCAAGATTCGCATCGCCTTCAATCCCGATGAGGAGATTGGCTTGGGAGCACATAAGTTTGATGTAGAGCGCTTTGGTTGTGACTTTGCCTATACCTTCGACGGTGGTGAGGTGGGAGAGTTGGAGTTCGAGAACTTCAACGCAGCAGCTGCCAAGCTCACTTTTACAGGTCGTAACGTGCATCCAGGCACTGCTAAGAACAAGATGATTAATTCCATCCGTGTGGCCAATCACTTTGTATCAATGCTGCCCTCTCACGAGACACCTGAGCATACCGAAGGCTATGAAGGCTTCTACCATGTAATTAGTTTCAATGGATCGGTTGAGCAGACTGTTGTCAACTATATTATTCGAGATCATAGTCGTGAGCGCTTCGAGAGTCGCAAGCGTGAGTTCCAACATCTCACTAATAAGATTAATGCAGAGTATGGAGAAGGAACCCTGAAACTCGAATTGCGCGATCAGTATTACAATATGCGTGAAAAAATTGAGCCTGTAATGTATGTCATCGACATCGCCAAGGAAGCCATGCTGGCAGCAGGTGTACAGCCTGTTGTCAAGGCCATTCGTGGTGGTACCGACGGCGCTCAGCTTTCGTTCAAGGGCCTGCCTTGCCCCAACATCTTCGCTGGTGGCATGAACATGCATGGACGCTTTGAGTATGTGCCCATCCCCAGTATGGAGAAAGCCATGAAGGTGATGGTTAAAATCGTAGAGTTAACTGCTAAACAATAAACCTTAATAATCCATCATGAAAAATACTCCGTTTACCGAGAAACACATTGCACTAGGTGCTAAGATGCATGAGTTTGCAGGCTACAACATGCCTATTGAATATCCCACTGGTATTATCCAGGAACACATGACTGTAGTTAATGGCGTAGGCGTATTCGATGTATCCCACATGGGCGAGTTTTGGGTAAAAGGCCCTAACGCTTTGCCTTTCCTACAGCAGATTACTTCAAACAATGTAGCAGCGCTGACTATTGGTCAGGCTCAATACACCTGCTTCCCAAACGAGCAAGGAGGTATCGTTGACGACCTCCTCGTTTATTACTACGAACCTGAGAAATATCTGCTGGTGGTCAATGCAGCCAATATCGACAAGGACTGGAACTGGTGTGTGTCTCACAATCAGATAGACGCAGAGTTACAGAACTCGTCCGACAATACCGCACAGTTAGCTGTTCAGGGCCCTAAAGCACTGGCCACCCTACAGAAGTTAACCAATATCGACCTCAGTGCCATTCCTTATTATCATTTTACCCACGGAGCCTTTGCAGGTGCTAAAGATGTGATTATCTCCAATACAGGCTATACCGGTGCTGGTGGCTTTGAGATCTATTTCTATCCAGAAGATGCCGAGCAGATTTGGAATGCCGTGTTTGAGGCAGGTAAGGAGTTTGGCATTGCCCCCATTGGCTTGGGAGCACGTGATACTCTTCGTTTGGAGATGGGTTTCTGCCTCTATGGCAACGACCTCAACGACACCACCTCACCTATCGAGGCAGGTTTGGGTTGGATTACCAAGTTTGTAGATGGCAAGAATTTCACTAATCGTGCCGAGTTAGAGCGTCAGAAGAAAGAAGGCGTCAGTCGCAAACTCGTAGGTTTCGAGATGATTGACCGCGGTATCCCTCGTGAGCACTACAAATTGCTTAACACTGAAGGTGAGGAAATTGGTGAGGTAACCAGCGGCACTATGTCACCCACACGCAAGATTGGTATAGGCTTGGGCTATGTAAAGCCAGCATACAGCAAGACCGGTACCGATATCCTCATTGATATGCGAGGCCGCAAGCTCAAGGCTGTGGTGCAGAAGCCACCGTTCAGAAAATGATGAAGACAACATATTGAAATTTTTGAATGACCTGTAATTGTAAAGCTCCTCCGAAGTGGAGGAGCTTTATTGTTGTGTACTAACTATTGAAGTTGAGAATCTATGTTGTTATTTGAATAATCTGGGGGCAAAGTCCTTCAGGTTGTTGCGCCAAGTACTCCATGTATGGCCTGTTTGGTATGGTTCGCTATACTCGTAGTTGATGCCATACTTGTCGAAAATCTTGTTGGTATTGGTACCACTTCGGTAGGTCATGTCTGAAGGACCACCTTGGGTGTGGACGAACATCTTAAAGCTTTTGTTGATTTTGGCTGCATTCTCCTTGAGGTGGAAACGCTCGGCCTGCTGCTCGTAATCAATATTGGGGTTGAAACCACTGCTCAGCACCATAACGTAGCTGAACTTGTCAATGTTCTGCAAGCAGATCTCGAGTGTCTGGATGCCTCCCATAGAGAGCCCTCCGATAGCACGATGGTCCTTGTCTGTAAGGCAGCGGTAGTTGCTCTCGATAAATGGAATGATGCTGCCCATCAGGTCGTTGGTGAAGTTGTCCATCAGGTCGCTCATATCTCTCTTCTGTGCAGGGATGTTGGCATTAGGCATGACTACAATCATGGGTTTAATCTTGCCTTCAGCCAATAGGTTATCGAGGATGAAACCTGCTCGTCCTACTGTTGGCCAACCGTTGTCGCTGTCGCCGCCACCATGAATCAGGTAGAATACAGGGAGCTTATCCTTGGAGTTCTCATAGCCTGCTGGGGTCCATACATGCAAGCGGCGAGTGGTGTTCAGCGCCTTGCTGTGGTAATAACGCTGTGCCATAGCGCCATGAGGCACGTCTTTCATGGCATCGAACTCGTTGCCGTCACCAATCTCGGCAATGGCGGAAGTCTCGTTAGCCAAAGGACCTTTAGGGTCATACACATTGATGCCATCTACCACAAAATGATAGCGGTAAGTGCCAGGTTTCACATCTTTGACAGTGATGTTCCACACGCCATTGGGGTTCTCCTTCACTTCGGGCTGAGTACCCCAGGCTATCATATCACCAGTCACTGATACGGTTCTTGCCTTGGGGGCATAGATGCTGAAAACTACGCTGCCATCGGCTTGCTTACGGACAGACTGCAGGGTATCATTTGGGGTAGGGGTGCGCTGGAACTGGGCATCGGCGGTAGTGATGCTGCCAAGTACCACGATACATGTTAAAATAAGATTTCTGTATTTCATAACATTTTTGTTTTAATATTTTTACAAAGATACTATAAGACTAGAGAAATACAAAGAAAAAAAGCTATCTTTGTAATCATAAATCATCAAGCTATGGAAAGAAGGAGTTTTATCAAGAGTTTGGCATCAGCAGGTTTTTCGACACTGCTGCCTACCGGATCTTTAGGGATGGCGTTGGCTTCATGCGCTTCGGCTAATCCAGAAGAAGGGTTTGATTTCGACAAATACATAGATCGCTCGGGTACGTGGAGCATCAAGTATGGCAGGGCTACGAATGGCGAAATCCCGATGTGGATAGCCGATATGGACTTCTCTACTGATCCGTATGTGAAGGCTGCACTCGCAGCACGCCTTGATCGTGATGTGATGGGCTATACATCTACGCCTCCTGACTTTTATGATGCCATAGCTGGATGGATAAGGAACTATCATGGCTGCAAGGTGGAACGTGAGTGGATAGGCTATTCTCCTGGGGTGATTGCAGGCATCAATCAGGCGTATCTGACCTTTACTAATCCTGGCGATAAGGTAATCATACAGCCTCCTGTGTATGACCATTTCAAGCTTTATATAGAACGTATGGGACGAGTGGCGGTGGATAACCCGATGATCTTGGAGGACGGCAAATACCGTATGGATTTCGACGGACTGGAGCAGTTGATTGATGACCGTACGAAGGTGCTGGTGCTGTGCAACCCGAGCAATCCTTGTGGCATTCACTGGGAGCGTGAGACGTTGGTACGCTTGGCCGAGATTTGCGATCGACATGGTATAATCGTCATTTCTGACGAGATTCATTCAGACCTTACGCTGTATGGAGTGCAGCATGTGCCGTTCTTTAGCGTGAGTGAGACGGCTGCAAAGGTATGTTTGATGTTCGGCAGTCCTACCAAATCGTTCAATATTGCAGGTCTGACGGGCACTGGCTTCTGTGTCATTCCGAACAAAGAGTTGCGTGAGCGATTTGCTGCCACTTTAGTCAATAGCAAGTTGGACGAGCCACCTATCCCTACCTTGGTGGGGGTGATTGCTGCCTATCGTGATGATACCCGATGGATTGAAGCGTTGAAGCGTTATATCGAGGGAAATATACAACGAGCATCAGACTTCTTCTCTGAGAATCAAATTGGTATGAAGGCTTTTCGGCCTCATACATCTTTCTTGTTGTGGATAGACTGTCGTGCTTTGCGCTTGCCACAAGATCAGCTGATGGCTCGTTTTAAGGATGGTGCCAAAGTGATACTCAGCAATGGTGCCAGCTATGGGCCTGGTGGCGAGGGCTTCGTCAGGATGAACCTGGGTTGTCCTGTCTCTACGTTGGACGAGGCACTGGGAAGAATTAAACGCGAGTTTTCTTAAGGCCATGAGAGAATCTTTGGCCTATTAGAAATGATATGCTAATCCAGCCTTGAATTCAAAGGTGTTGGCTTTCACATTATTATAATACTTATAATGTGTCTTACGGCTGAAATAGCTGGCGTTCATAATAAAGCCCCATTGTTTCCCCAAGTCAATCTCGGCCATAGGATTGATGACAAACAGACGGGCATTGCCCTTGTCGCCCTGCACATCTAAATAATGAGGATCGTCTATATTGTCCAAATCCTTGTCTTCATAACCCTTCCAAGTGTACAATTTGAAGAAATTCACATCCACTGAGAAACGGCCAAAGTTGCGTAACTCTATATGGGTCTTCGATTTGATGCTAAAGCCACTACCCATGTTATAGTCGCGTTCCAACACGTTGAAATAGTCGCTCTTGGTTCCTCCCAACAAAATGCCACTCAGGAATACTCGCTGTTCCAACTTGGTGAGCACTCCTACTTGAGGCATCCTGACTATGATACCAGGGCCCACACTTGCTGCCTCGCTGATGCGGTAGGGAGTAAGTTCTGTACCATCCTTTACTGGCTCGGAGTTATAATAATTGAAATGCTGGTATAATCCAAACTCAGCTCTCATTCCATTGTCGTGGGAGTACATAGGGGTGCTCCATAGTCGGCCTAACAAGTGAAGACGGTTGATGAAAGGCTGGTTCTTGCTAAGTCCGAAGTTGGCTTCCACATCGAAGTAGTCGTATGGTTTATTACTATCTTTCTCGTTCAAGGCATCGCCATATTCTAGACCAAGTGTTATGAAAGGATTATGCTCGCCTCGGAAGAAAGCACCATCATCTGCCAGATAGCGGTTACCAAATGCTGCTGTAAAGTTGATAGGGAATCTTTCCCAATCATGATGCAGGGCATTCTGGTGATTAACACGCCATGCAGCTCCAGAGATGATACGGTTCAGTCCTTTTATAGGGTTGATAAGGGTACTTACAGCTTCCAGCATGAACCTTCGGACCCCCCGCTGACTATCATCTAACACTGCATCGCTCAGGCGATGGGTCACCTCACCAATGGCGATACCACCCATAGAGGTGGCCATCACGTCGTTGATAGCTGGTGGCTCTGTCTCGCCAAAGAGTTCCCACATGAGTGAACCACCCAGTGCAAATGGAGCTGACTCCCAGAAGTTCAGACCGTTACTGCGGGCTGAGTTGTAATATAGATTGCCATGATAGGGATGAGCAAATAGATTGGTGATAAAGAAGTCGTTATCCCAAACAAAGGCATTCTTGAAATTGTTGCCGATACTCTTCCATGTGGTCTGAGCAAACTCTTCATTCATCACCCAACGGTCGAAGGCATGCACAAAAAAGTTAATGCCGGTAACCTCAGCCGCAGCTAACCATGCACTCTTGTGCTTGGGCCATTGTGCCAATGATCCTCCTTCTACGACAGACGGTTTCTCTCTTTTTACTGGAGCTGTGTCTAACCTGCGCTGGTGCCTTAATGTAAGACCTGCCTCAAATATCATACGGTTGCGATAACGGGTGTTATGACTATAATAGCGGGTGTCGCCATAACCCACACTGGCAAAGGCGCCCCAGTATTTATTAAATTGGTAGTCGACGTTTACACGTCCTTGGATGCTATAGAGACGTTTGGGTATGTTGATGTTTTCTTCTTCGAAAGTTTCAATGTGTGCAAAGCCAAGATCGGCACTCAGCGACCAATGGGGTGTGAGTTGCTTATATTGTCCCAGGCGGTAGACAATGGCTCCTGAGAATTTCTTGTTTAGTCCCATGTAATGTGTGCCAACACCTACGATACGATAGGTACTTTGGTTGCGGAAACGCACTGCCATATTGATTTTATTGACATTGCCACCAAATGCCATGTAGTCGATGGTGGTGCTTGGGCTTACGTTGAGCAAACCAATCTTATGACCACCTTCGTCTTTTGTGATGTTCAACAAGCCTATTTGCCAGCCTTTTGGATGACTGATGGCGGTGTTGAACAGGCCCAACTGTACACCATTCAGCTCGTCGGTAAAGTTGTGGAGTGAGAGCTGAAGTCCTTGCATTTGTCCAGAAGCGATGTTGAACAAGGAGGCTACCTGCAGACCACGCTTCACGCCAATGGAGATGTTGCTGATAGCACTGAGTTGCATGCCTCTAATAGGTGCAGCCGACATGTTGGCGAAGGCTCCTAATTGCAGTCCTTTCATCTGGTGGATGGCTGTAGAGGAGATAATGCCAAGCTGCACGCTTTTAACAGAGTCCTGCATGCTGGCAATGCCTACAGGCCACTTTTGGGCGTGTATTGCTGAGATGCTGAAAAAGACTGAGCAAAACAGCAAATTGAGTTTGGTAGTATATTTTTTCATCAAAGAAAGCCGCCCGCATTTGCGGACGGCTATACTTATGTTTTATCTTTCGTTGGGGAGAGATTATTTCAGCTCTGCCAAGTACTTGATAGTGCGAACCATCTGAGAAGTGTATGAGTTCTCATTGTCGTACCAAGAAACAACCTGTACCTGATAGGTATCGTCGTCGATCTTAGATACCATAGTCTGAGTTGCATCGAATAGTGAACCGAACTTCATACCGATAACGTCTGAAGAAACAATCTGATCCTCGGTGTAACCAAATGACTCAGTACCAGCAGCCTTCATAGCAGCATTGATACCCTCCTTAGTAACATCCTTACCCTTAACTACAGCTACCAAGATAGTAGTTGAACCAGTAGGAGTAGGAACGCGCTGTGCAGAACCGATCAGCTT